>OGZQ01000025.1_pt1 | contig 152105 bp, 119 predicted proteins | sample 1576841 | NCBI WGS metagenome assembly OGZQ01 (sample SAMEA3541527, study PRJEB24748) | human gut metagenome | biome: human gut; feature: human-associated habitat; material: faeces | place: China | collected 2012
ATAGAGCATTAGAAGAAATGCAAAGTTATCTTTATATGGGTCCAGATATTTGCTGTACATTATTGGTCTCTCATCAAACCGAATGGGAAGGTTGGATTCGTCGTGCAAGAAAAATGATAGAAGAAGTAATGTGCTGTGAGCAATATGGACAAATGTATACGTTTGAAGATGAGCAAGAAAAAAAGATTGAAAAAGAGGAAGGAAATCTGCTCATTTATCGTATTCGTGAATATGTTACAGAACATCCAGGAGAGGATCTATCACTGGGGCGCCTTGCCAGAATGTTTCATATTAATCCATCATATTTATCGCGGAGTTTTCATCAGACGATTGGGCAGTCTTTGTCACAGTATATCGTCCAAGTTCGTATCGAAACTGCTAAAAGATTATTAGCAGAAGGAGAAATGCGAATTGGTGAAATTTCACGAATGGTCGGATTTGAAACACCTGGATATTTTACGAAAGTGTTTAGTAAAACGGTGGGAAAAACACCAAAAGATTATAGAATAAATGAAAATTTGAAATAAAAAGTAGAAAAAGTATCAAAAAGTAAAAACATTACTCTTTTGAAATAAGAAAATCTGTTGTAGGATAAATACATGAAAAGTCGTGGCCGCGATGACATAGAATATTATCTGAGAAGGAGGATACTTATGAAAATTAAAAAACAGTTAGCGCTCGGATTGTGTTTTGTTATGGCAGCACCGATGAGTGCATTGGCAGGAGAAATCTCGGAAGAAGATAAGTTAAAAACTTATGATCCGATGATTACATTAACATTTGCAAAGCCAGAGGTTGTAAAAACTTATGCAGAGGGAGAAGATGCTCAGAATAATTCTGCATATGCTATGTGGGAAGAAGTGATGGGAATCCATGTAGAAAATCAGATTTTAGCACCGTCTGGGTCAATGACAGAAAAATTACAATTGGCAATTGGAAGTAATGATATTCCGGATTTTGCGATTGTTGATGCAACAATGATGGCATCTTTAATTAAGAATGATATGGTCGAAGATATGACGGATGTCTATGAAACGTGGGCAACAGATGATTTAAAACAATTAACCGAGCAAAATGATAAAGGATTGTTTGCTCCAGTTACAAATTCTGATGGAAGATATATGGGAATTCCTGTTCCTAATACGCTTGGTGATAGTTATCCAATAATGTGGATTCGTCAGGATTGGTTAGATGCTTTAGGATTAGAGGCACCAAAAACAATGGATGAAGCATTAGATATTGCTATAAAGTTTGCAACAGAAGATCCAGACGGAAATGGTAAGGCAGATACATATGGATTGTATTTGGATAAAGATCTGACTGGACTTGATTATATTATGGCAGCGTACGAAGCATACACAAGAGACGAATATTGGGTAAAAGCAGAAGATGGAAGCTTTAAAGCTGGTTGTACAGATGAAAAGGCAAAGAAGCCACTGGAGAAACTTGCTCAGTTATATAAAGAAGGTGCAATTGATCCAGAATTTGCAGTTAAAGATGCATCAAAAGAAGAAGAATTGATTGCTGCTGGCAAAATTGGAATTTATTGTGGTCTCTTCTTCAATCCTCTTGGTGTAATGAAAGACTGTGTTGCAAATGTAGATGGTGCTGACTGGACGGCAGTGAAGATGCCTCCTGCTGAAGGAGTGGAAAATTATAAGCCAGGTGTACCGCTTAATGTTTATGGCTATATTTATGCTAAAAAAGGAATTGAAAATCCAGAGGCAATAGTAGTAATGATGAATTGGCTGTGTGATGGTTATGCACAGTCAAAGGAGGATAATGAATTTTATATTAAATATAATGAGTTAATGGAAAAACCAGAAATTCGTGATACTAGTGGAGTTAATAATTTAATGCCATTCCAGATGGCTGCAAATATTAATTGGGGAGAGACATTCTTAAAAGCTATTGAAAATGGAGATGAGCATGTACCAGGAAAAGACGCGGATTATCAGAATGTTATTAGCACAGAGTTGGATGAAGCTACGTCTTGGGCTTGGAAGAAAGTTTATTTAGAAGGTTATCTTGCGATTGATTTTGACAATGTTCGGTATAGCGATTATGCAGGTGCACCAACAGCCACTGCAGTAAAGGTTCAGTCCCTATTAAATAAGCAGAAGTTGACGGACTATATTGCAATTATTATGGGCGATAAAGATATTTCTTATTTCGATACTTTTGTTGAAACGTATAATAATATTGGGGCAGCTAAAATTGCAGAAGAAATTGCGGAAGCAATTAGTCAGTAACTGTAAATTTTAAAAGCGGGGCGGACAGTACATCGTCCCGCTTTTAGATTACAGAGCTTTGCGAGAAGGAGTAAATAATGAAGATAGCAGACAAAACGAATGTGCAGAGAAAGAAAAAAAATTGGCAAAAAGATTGGCAGCTTCATTTAATGATACTTCCGGGTTTATTATTTATTTTGATTTTTAAATATATGCCATTAGGGGGAATTACTATTGCTTTCAAGGAATTTTTGCCAGGAAAAGGAATTTGGGGATCTCCGTGGGTTGGATTAGAAAATTTTGAATATATGTTGGCATTGCCTGATACTAAACGAGTAATGTGGAATACTCTTTTTATTGCAGCTGCAAAAATACTAATTAATTTTCCAGTCCCAATAATAATATCTATATTATTAAATGAAGTAAAAAATCACCGTTTTAAGCGTAGTGTACAAACAATTATTTATTTGCCATATTTTATTTCGTGGGTAATTTTGGCAGGTATTATTCAGGATTTATTTGCAAAAGAAGGATTGATCAATCAGTTTTTAGGAATATTTGGTGCAGAGCCAGTGTTTTTCTTGGGAAACAAATATGCATTTTTAGGAGTATTGATTGGAACTGACGTATGGAAAAACTTTGGCTATAATACAGTTGTATATTTAGCAGCAATTACTGGAATTGATGAGACATTGTATGAAGCAGCAAAGATTGATGGCGCAAATCGTTTTCAGCAAATCTGGAATGTTACGCTTCCAGGAATAGCACCAATTGTAGTATTAATGATGATTTTGAATCTTGGAAATGTATTGAATGCAGGTTTTGAGCAAATTTTTAATTTGTATAATCCATTGGTATATGAAACCGCTGATATTATTGATACTTTTGTATATCGAATTTCTTTGGTAGAGGCCAATTATAGCCTTGGTACGGCGGTGGGATTATTGAAATCTGTGGTTAGCTTTATTTTAATTGTGACAAGTTATAAAATTGCAAATAAATATAGTGATTATACAGTATTTTAAGGAGGAAATGAGAATGAAAATTTATGCGGTGTCTGATGGAAAGTTAAAAAAAAGTCGAACCGCTGGAAGCCAAATTTTTTCTATATTTAACGCAATGTTTCTTACGCTTTTAGCTATTATTTGTGCCTTTCCAGTTATTCATATGTTTTCAGTATCGTTGAGCAGTCAATCTGCAGTGGCAGCAAATCAGGTAAAATTGTTGCCAGTTGGATTTAATCTTGCATCGTATCATATGGTGGCAAAGAGGGCAGCATTCTGGACTGCTTTTGGAGTATCAGTAAAACGAGTTATTGTTGGTGTTGTAATTAATACTGTGTTGACGGTATTGATGGCATATCCACTTTCAAAATCAGTAAGAGAATTTCCAGCAAGGCGGTATTATGTATGGCTATTAATTTTTGCTATGATTTTTGATGGTGGATTAATTCCTAATTATTTACAAGTGAAAAATTTGAATTTATTTGATACAATATGGGCATTGGTGTTACCAGGGGCGGTTCCAATTTACAATGTAATACTGGTTATGAATTTCATGAAGCAATTGCCTGATACCATTGAAGAAGCAGCAGAGGTGGATGGTGCATCATACTTTCAACGATTTACAAAGATTATACTGCCACTTTGTAAACCATCTATTGCCACAATTATATTGTTCAGTTTTTTAAGTCATTGGAATGGATGGTTTGATGGAAAAATTTATAATAATAATACGGCAAATTATCCATTACAAACTTATCTGCAAGCATTGATTGCAAATACAGATATTACAAACTCAAGCGAGGCAATAGAAAATGCACTTACTAATGTAAAAACGTTACAGGCTGCTCAATTATTTTTAACAATGCTGCCAATATTGGTGATTTATCCATTCTTGCAAAAATATTTTACTAAAGGATTGACAATTGGAGCAGTTAAAGGATAACAGGTGACTGGTATTGTAAAAATTTGGATGAATAAAAAATATATACTATGAATATAAAGCAGAAAGGATTGCACAAGTAGATGGAACCGCGTTTAATGGATGTGCTACAGGGAAAGGAAGATAATTATATTTTACCCTTTTTCTGGCAGCATGGAGAATCAAAGGAATTATTAGAAGAGGGAATGCAGCGAATTTATGATAGTGGTATAAAAGCTGTTTGCGTCGAATCACGTCCACACCCAGATTTTGTAGGAGAAGGCTGGTGGAGAGATTTGGATATAATTATGGCAAAGGCAAAGGAATTAAATATGCGTGTCTGGGTTTTAGATGATGCACACTTTCCTTCTGGCTTTTGCAACGGAAAAATTGCACCAGATTCGCCATATGGTAAAGTATATTTGACACAGTATGGTGTTGATATTGTTGGACCAAAGCAGGGAAGAAGTGTGCTTATTATACTGGAACAAGGGGAAGAATTAGTTGCAGTGACGATGGGAAAACGTGATCGCAATAATCAGGATAGCCTGACAGAAGTAAAGGATTTGACAAGTCAGGTGTCGGATGGAAGAGTGTTTGTAGATGTGCCGAATGGACTTTGGTGTGTCAATGTAATAAAAACAACTCGAAAAGGAACTGGAAGAAAAAATTATATTAATACGATTGATCATGATGCTGTGCGTTATTTTATTGATCAGATATATGAGCCTCATTATGCACACTATAAAGATGATTTTGGAAAAACATTTGCAGGATTTTTCTCTGATGAGCCTGAAATCGGAAGCTTTGGCGGAGAATATGGTCATGATGCTAATATTGGAAAATTCAATATGAAGATGCCGTGGAGTCAGACATTGCATGAAAGACTAAAAGAACTGTGGGGATCTGAGTTTGCAGAAAATTTAATGGCACTTTGGACAACACCTGATAGAAATTCAAACGAAAATAAAAGTGGATTGTGTCGTATGCAGTTTGCTGATATTGCAGCTCGTTTATATGGAGAGAACTTCTGTGAACAGATTGGAGATTGGTGTCGTCAACATGGTGTGGAATATATTGGTCATGTAATTGAAGACGGCGGAATGCATGCACATATGGGAATTGGAGCAGGTCATTATTTTCATGCGCTTTGGGGGCAGGATATGGCTGGAATAGATGTTGTGCTTCAGCAGATTCGTCCAGGATTGGATGATTGCAAATTCCATAGTGTTGGAGGAAATCTTGGCTATCATGGCGAGTTATATCATTATGCACTTGCAAAACTGGCAGCATCTCTTGCACATATGGATTCTAAAAAAAAGGGAAGAGCGTTGTGTGAGGTATTTGGTGCATATGGATGGGCTGAGGGATTGAAACTTATGAAATGGCTGCTGGACCATATGCTTGTTAATGGTATCAACTATTTTGTTCCACATGCATTTTCAATGAAAGATTTTCCAGATCCGGATTGTCCGCCGCATTTTTATGCACGTGGAATGAATCCACAATTTCCGTATTTTAAAAATTTGATGGAATATTGTAATCGTGTCAGTCATTTGATTTCAAATGGAGTACATATTCCTGCTGTGGCAGTTGTATATCCAGCTGAACAGGAATGGGCAGGAGAATATCTTCCAGTAGAGGCAATTGGAAAGCAATTGCTTAGAAATCAGATTGATTATGAGATTTTGCCAACTGATGTACTGTTGACAATGACAGTAGTGGAAGGAAAGCTTAAATGGGAAAATGAGCAGGTTCCAGTGCTTATTTTATCAGGAAGCAGATGTATTACAAAAATGCTGGCAGATTGGCTTTGCAAGGCAGCTGAAAAAGGTCTCAAAATAGTTGTAGTAGGACAAAAACCACTTGCAATGGATAATAATGGTATTTTAAGAGAGTGGACTAGTCAGATAAAAGACAATTTGACAATTTGTGAACAGGAAGATTTAGCAGATATATTATATTCATTTGGAGTTGATGAAATTAAAACAAAAAAATATGAACCGTGGCTACGCTATTATCATTATAAGCATCAAAACGGGGAATTTTGGCTATTTATGAATCAGTCAGAGACAGAAGAAATTAATACATCACTTTGTTTTGAAGATGGGATGATGGATTCACACAAAATAGATAAAGAATGTAGCTGTTGGTATCAGGCATGGGAAAATACTGTTGAACCTTGTGAATGGGATGAAAACAATGATTTAAGTTTGCAGCTTGTGCCGGGTGAGATGAAGGTTTTGTATATGGGTGATTGTACACCTTATGCTAAAATTCTCGCAGAAAAACAGGAGATAATGAAGCTGAAAAAAGCAACTGATTCGCAGACTGGAAAAATTGAGATTGTACCAGATGCATGGAAACTTTGGATAAAAGATACGGGAACAGAAAAATATGTTTTGCAGGAGAGAGAAAAAACGGGAGATTTCTGCCGCAAACATCCTTATTTTTGTGGAGTCATGCGGTATGAAACAACTGTATTTTTACCAAAGATTAAAAGCTGCGAGTTAAATCTTGGTGAAGTATATGAAACTGCACATGTGCTTGTTAATGAAAAGGAGGCAGGTGTAAGGGTAGCTTTGCCATATAGTTTTGAGATTGGTAAGTTGCTTCATGAAGGAGAAAATCGTATAATTGTAGAAGTCGTAAATACATTGGCAAATAGACAGAGAGATTTCTTCTCAATGACAATGCCAATAGAGCCATCTGGTTTAATTGGAGCAGTAACACTAGATTATTTTTAAAAACTACATAGATCATTAGATGATCTGGAGAGGTATATATGTATTACACAACATTAGAGACTTATAAGAAAAAATATCAAAACAGGTCGTTAACACACGCATATAGTGCGAAAACAAAAGGGGAACATGAGGCATGGAAAAAGAGTTTACGTGACCGTTTATGGGAAATTACTGGCATGAATAAATGTGTGTATTGTGAACCAGATGCACAATATCTGCGCACTGATCGCGTAAACGATTTGATTGCGGAATATTGGGTTATAAAAACTGAGCCTGAAATTGAGATGCCATTTTATTTGTTGCGTCCAGATCGGCAAAAATCAGATTTTGAACAGAAAAAACATCCGATATTGATTGTTCCGCATGGACATGGTGGAGGAAAGGAAAGCACTATTCAATCTCAGACTGCATTTATTCGTGATGCACTCGAGGATGGTTTTTTGGTAGTTTGTCCAGATGAACGAGGAAGTGGTGATCGCAGAGAGTTTCCAGAGCAAGGAGACGAACCAGAGAAAATCCGTATGAATTCACATCGTGAACTACTTCAGGTTTGCAGTGGATTTGGACAAAGTGTAATTGGAATGGCAGTTTGGGATTTGATGCGACTTGCAGATTATTTACTTGCACTTTCAGAAAGTAATGGCTTTTTAGCTTGTGCAGGTATGTCAGGAGGCGGACAGCAAACTGTATGGTTTTCTGCTATGGATGATCGGGTAAAGGCAGCGATTACAAGTGGATATTTCTATGGATTTAAAGAATCACTAATTGAGCTTCCACAAAATTGTGCTTGTAATTTTATTCCACATATGTTTGAAACAGCAGATATGGGTGAATTAGGGGCATTGATTGCACCGCGTCCGTTCTTCGTGGAGAGTGGAGAAAAGGATGGACTAAATGGAAAATCAGGATTGAATAATGTTACCACACAATTAGACGTTACTCGTAAGGCATATCATATTTTTAATGAAAATGCATATCCAATTCACAGCATACATTCAGGTGGGCATCAGTGGGTTGGAACAGGAATGAGGACGTTCTTAATAAAAGCAATGGAAAAAGAATGAACTAAATATTATCTCAATCTAATAAGATAATCAGGATGATTCGTAAAAGAAGACCAGCGAGAACTCTCGCTGGTCTTTTTTAAACGCAAATTAGATATTTAACAGATCACTGTAAGCCTTTAAAGCACCGTCTGTGTTATGTGCAAGAACGCGCTTTGCAAGAACCTTTCCAAGCTGTACACCTTCCTGATCGAAGCTGTTTAAGTTCCATACGAATCCCTGGAACATGATCTTGTTCTCGAAGTGAGCAAGAAGTGCACCTAAGGAAGCTGGAGTCAGCTCATCACCAGTGATGATACTTGATGGACGATGTCCCTTGAAGTTCTTGTTTAAGTTGTCATCTTTCTTTCCGCAGGCGAATGCAACGATCTGAGCAGCAACGTTTGCGCACAGCTTCTGCTGGCTGGTGCTGTTTTCAATATCAACATCAACACCTAACTGGCTGTTTCTAAAGCCAATGAACTGCAGCGGAACGATGTCAGAGCCCTGATGAAGCAGCTGATAGAAGGAATGCTGTCCATTTGTTCCTGGCTCACCAAAGATAACAGGACCGGTTGGGTAGTCAACTGGCTCACCGAAGCGGTTTACGGTCTTACCATTTGACTCCATGTCACACTGCTGTAAATGAGCAGGGAAACGGCTTAATGCCTGAGAATACGGTAAAACAGCAGTAGCCGGATAACCCTGAACGTTTCTCTCGTAAATACCAATCAGTGCATCGAGCATATCTGGGTTCTGGAAGATGTTCTTGTTTGCTGCGAGCTTGTCTTCCTCGGCAGCACCGTCAAGCAGCTGTGCGAAAACTTCTGGTCCAAATGCAAGAGACAGGATTGCACCGCCAACACCAGAAACGGAAGAGTAACGTCCGCCGATGTAGTCATCCATGAAGATAGCAGTCAGATAAGAATCACTCTTTGCAAGAGGAGATGTCTCACTTGTAACAGCTAACATATGCTTGGATGGATTTAATCCAGCCTTTACAAGTGCGTCCTTTACGAATGCCTCATTAGTTAAAGTCTCAAGTGTTGTTCCAGACTTGGATACAACGATAAATAAGGAATGTGCAAGATCAACGCTTGCTAAAACTGCTGCTGCGTCATCTGGATCAACATTGCTGATGAACTTTGCTTCCATCTTGAAGGTGTTGTTTGCCTTTGCCCAGTTCTCAAGTGCGATATAAAGAGCACGAGGACCAAGATCACTTCCGCCGATACCGATCTGAACAACGGTGGTGAACTTCTCGCCATTTTCATTGGTGATCTCACCTGCGTGAACCTTGTTTGCAAAATCAGCTGCCTTCTTCTGCTGTGCTACATAAAACTCGCGCTTGTCAACGCCGTCTGCAACAACAGCTTTTCCAAGCTGTACACGTGCAAGGTGATGAAGAACCATACGGTTTTCTCCAGTGTTGATAACGGCACCGTTGTAAAGCTCCTCAAATTTTTCAGAAAGCTCAGCCTCGTTAGCCAGCTTTTCAAGAGCGGCAAGAACAGTCTCGTCAACCTCTTTTGCAGCGTAATTGTAGTTTAATCCTGCTGCCATCGGTACGCTGTATTTTGCGACACGCTCTGCTCCCTTAGCACCGGACATTGCCTCAGCGATGTCTACGTGATTTTTCAGTTTGGAAAGCTCGCCATAAGAAGCAAGTGTATCCAGATTTTTCCATGCTGCCATAATAAAATCCTCCTTATATAGGTGGCACAGTACATGACGCGTTGTATGAATGTGTTTTGTGGTCATGCCAAAGGCCATCTCTAAGACTGATTATACATAAAAACATCAAGGATTTCAACTTGCTTTTTACTTGCGTTTTTAATTTGTGTGTGATAAGCTGAGTGCAGAGACTGGCAGCAATCCAATAAGATCGTACAGATAAAGATTGCTCTTGGTTTTATCGGAAATTGAAAGGGAGAAAAACAATGGAGGAGAGAAAAAAAGAAGTTCTTAGGGTGTATAACAGAAAGACGGTAAAAGGACAGTATCCGAATGGGTTAGCATATAGCGTACATCTGTCGGTAAAGGAAAATGAAGAGGAGTGTCCACTGCACAACAATTATGGTTTGGTATTTCCAAAAGCATGGGTGAATGAGGATAATGTGATTGTACCAAGCTTTGTTGGCAATTTAAAAGTAGCAGCAGTAAAAAAGGATGGGGCAGTTACCTATTTAATTACGGGAGAAGACTGGAAATCTGATGGAAGTGTGAACAGCGAAAACAAGGGATCTTTTTGGAGTTGGAGCACAGCTGATTTTCTGACTTTTGACGAATGGGGGATTTGCTCAGGGGCACAGCTGTGTGAAAAAACAGGCTTGACGCTTGAGGCAATTCGAATGACCGATCAGATTGCAATACCGGATGAAATGGCACAATGTATTAAGCATCATTGGAATGCACTTCATGCAAAAAGGCAGATGACAGAGCCAAAATTAAAATTCCCACTTGCGCGGGGACTTGCTGATCCGGTGGTTTTGTTATGGAAGGATGACTATTATTTTATTGCAACGAACGACAATGAGAATGACATTGGTTTCTATGTGAGAAAAGCGCATGAACTAGAGGATTTGTTTGCAAAAGATGTAAAGACGTATAAGATTTTGGATAAGGATACGGAAAATGGGTTTGTTCAGCTGTTTTGGGCACCGGAATTTCATGTGCTGAATGGAAGTTTGTATTTGCTGTTTACAGTCAGTGATTCTGAATGGAATCCGCAGTGCCATATTATGAAGTTAAAAGAAAATGGCGACATCTTAAATTCGAAAGATTGGGAAAAGCCAATCCGTGTAAGAAGGGCAAATGGAGGATTTTTGTCAGAAAAAGGCATTAATATTGATATGACACCTGTAAAGTCGGGAGAACGCTATTTTTACGTGTGGTCTCATCGAAAGAACATTGGAACACCGCTTGATACAGGCTCGATGTTAATGATTGCCGAATTTGATCCAGTGCATCCAGAACGGCTGATTAGCGAACCTAAGTGCTTGTCCAGACCACTGTATGGCTTTGAAAATACGGAGCATACAATTAATAATGAAGGACCGTATGCATTTTATTACAATAACAAAATTTATTTGGCCTATTCGGGAGGCGATGCGAGAGGATATCTGTATGCAATCGGCATGTTGACGGCAAATGATGGAGATGATCTTTGTGATTTGTCTGTGTGGGAAAAAGCGAAGACACCGATAGCTAGCTTTGCAACCATTCCAGGCGAGTATGGTCCGGGGCACAATTCATTTTTCTGGGATCGGGATCAAAATTTGTGGATCGCCTATCACGCGGTTACAAGCTTTGAGGAAAAGATTGTGTCAAGTGGAATGAGACGTGTCTATTTTGAACAGGATAAAACACCGAGATTTGATGTCATCGTTGAATAAGGAAACAATAAAAAGTGGAGGAGCGAATGAGCTTCTCCACTTTTTGTATGAAAAAATTAAATGCGTTTAAATACTGGCATCGAATCAAGCGGTGCGTCTGCGGTGATTATCTGGCCACCATTGTAAATTTTATGGTCTCTTGTATCTTCCCACTTGCCAGCTGGCAGATAAACCTCACGCTCAAACTGATTTAAGTGGAAGATTGGAGCAACCAGGTAGTCGCTTCCAAACATGTACTGATCCTGCAGCTCCCAGCATTTTGAATCCTCTGGGAACTCATAGAACATTGCACGAATTAATGGCGAGCCATTTTTAGAAGCTTCTTCGTAGAGCTGCTTGATGTAATCGTGCATCTCGATACGGATATCATAATATTTCTTCATGATGCGGTAATTTTCCTCACCGTAGCTCCATAGCTCATTTGGCTGTCCTGTATGAAGGTAGCCGCCGCCCCAGTCGCGTGTATCAAGCGGTGGAATGTTGTAAGGACCGCGGTCACCGTGCATACGAAGAACTGCAGAGTAAACAGCAAATTCATACCAGCGAATTAAAAGCTGCTGGAAATCTGGATCATTTACATCATCAGTCATGAAGCCGCCTACATCAGTTGTCCACCACGGGATTCCGGCAAGACCCATATTTAAGCCTGCCTGAAGCTGGTCATAGAATGCCTCAAAGGTACTTGGAACATCGCCAGACCATACAACATTGCCGTACTTCTGGCTGCCAGCCCATGCACAGCGAAGTAAATTAACAACAGTGCCGTCGCCAAGATCCTTCATGTTGTCATAGAAAACGCGGCTGTATAGCTGCGGATAAATATTAGAGCAGGAGAGAGCAGGACCTGCAATGTAGCGGTAATGGTCGAAATCGTATACACCGTAATCAGGCTCGGAGTTGTCAAGCCAGAATGCGTCGATGCCAAAATCATAATAATTTTTCTTGCAGATTTCCCATACATATTTTCTTGTTTCAGGATTAAATACATCGATCTCAACACAGTCGCCCTGATAGTCGTAAGTCTGTGCTGCACCTCGCTCAGTGCGGATCAAAAGGCCGCGATCCATCATTGGCTGGAAGTTTTCGCTCTTTCTGTCAACTGATGGCCATACAGAAACTATTACCTTAATGCCCATGGAGTGGAGTTCATCTACCATTGCCTTAGGATCAGGCCAGTAGGTGGTATCAAATTTCCAGTCACCCTGAACAGTCCAGTGGAAGAAGTCGATTACGATCTGGTCAATATGGATGCCTTCCTTCTGGTACTGACGTGCAACGCTAAGAACTTCATCCTGTGTGCGGTAACGAAGCTTGCACTGCCAAAGTCCCATACGATCCTCAGGAAACATCGGTGCGCGTCCTGTCACGGCTGTATAATTTTCCAAAATCTGCTTTGGTCCGTCAGCAACTGTAAGCCAATAATCCATCTGCTTGGTGGAACGTGCAGTCCATTCAGTATAGTTCTTTCCGAATGTAACCTGTCCGACAGCTGGATTGTTCCACAGCATACCATAGCCGAGATTTGATACAGCAAAAGGAACACTTATCTGGGAATTTCTCTGAGCAAGCTCAAGGGTACATCCCTTTAAATCCATGTAAGCTTGCTGATACTGACCCATGCCGAAGATCTTCTCACCGTCATTGCTGTCAAATTTTAAATTCAGACTGAATTCGCTTCCGCCAATGATGCCCTTCCACTCGCGGTTTACAGTTTTTAAGCAGCGGCTTTCGCGGCTTAATGTGCCATCGTAGCTGCGATAATACTCGCGTAAAAACTGTTTGCCGTCACGGTAAAATGTGATAACGCCTGCAAAGTTAACAACGGCGCATATGCGTCCATTTGTGATAGAGGCAGACTCACGTTTATCAATAGTGCCGTCACCAACCCAGTGGTCAACTTCGTGACACTCAACCTCAGCATGTGAGCTTTCTGGTGTTTCTGTAAGTGCCCAGTCTTGATTTGATAATTCTGGGAGCATGGTTGCACGAACACGAAGAGAATTTTTGCCCCACGGCTCAATACGAAGCATTTCGCCGCCATTTCTAGCGATTAGAACGCCATTTGCTGTTTCAAATTGCATAGAAAACCTCCTTATAAATAGTGCGATAAGTATCGCAATTTTCTTCTGCTTGTATTATACTAACAAAAGAAAGAAAATACTTGACCATTTTTCACAGATTCTGACACAGAATTGATTTTACAGTTCACACGTTGCGTGCGATTTTGCGAATGAGCGTCTTGTGAACTGCAACAAGAAGGAGATTTTTAATGAATAAACTAGAATTTGCTCGTATTCATGAAATGCAGTTTCACGGAGATATTCGATTTCATCTGCGTCTTCATGAAATGACAAAGGAACCTCTCTGGCCAGAGCCAGTACCGCCGCATTGGCATGAGGAGTATGAATTTCTGGTGATTACAAGAGGTACTGGAACGGCTTGTCTTAATACAAGAACAATGCACATTGAGCCTGGGGATATTTTATTTATAAATGCAGGGATTGTGCATTCATTTAGGGGGAATGAGAAAAATCCGTTGGCTTTTTATGCGCTTGATTTTGGAAGAGAGCTTATAAGCAGCTATGGCAATGATGATATTCAGCAAAAATATATCAGCCGTCAGGTAAATGGTGAGCTTATTTTCAGAGACCATTTCAAAAAGGATGATGCTATGTGGCCGTATATTGAAGAACCACTAGAAGAAATACGCACTCTTTGCAGTAAGGAAATGGCAAAAAATGAGCTTCTGATTAAATCAAATCTGCTTCGTATATGGCATTATCTGTGCCTCGATGCAGAAGCAACGTCGATTCCTCTAAAGAAAAAGGATGATGAACGAGTGCGTCTGATAAAGCAGATTTTGCAATATATACAGGAAAATTATGAAAAAAATGTGACACTTGGAGAGCTTGCAGAGGTGTTTCATATGAGTGAGGGACAGTTTTGCCGTTTCTTTAAATCGCAGGTGGGGATGACGGCAATCGAATACCTCAATTATTATCGGATTGGAGTATCGTGTGACCGTCTTCGCGAGTCGGATACGCCAATCAGTGAGATTGCAATTGGCTGCGGCTACAACAATATCAGCTATTTTAACCGAACCTTTCGAAAATATATGCACTGCACACCGGGAGAGTATCGGGTGAAAAAATAGACTGAATATAGCAATTTTTGAGAAAGATTAAAGAAATAAATAGAAAAGGGAGTGTATCAGATGGAATGGGTGAAGAGAAAGATCAGAAGAGTGCTGGATTTGCTAGGAAAAGTGCGCTTCTTGACCATGTATTACTGGATATTTGCAATTACGATTTTGATATTTACAGGCTCTTTGGCAGTAACCAATGGAATTGCCAAAAAGGGTGTAAGAAGAGAATATCAGGAATATAATGAATCATTGTTTGAACAGGCTCAGGGCGAGATGGAGAGAAATGTGAAGGAACTGATTCAAATTGCATATAATATCATGTCGAATCGGGATATAAACACATATTTGAATACGAAGTCGCTTAGCGAGAGAAGTCGCCTTCTCGAGGATGTGATACGACTGGAGGTTAGCAATATTAAGGCGATTAAAAGCAGTATTGAGGCAATTGCTTTGTATGATGAAAATGGAAAAATGGTGGCAAATCTAGGAACCTTTTACAAAGACAAACTGTCAGAAACAGTAAAGGACTCGATTGTCTTTTCTAGTTTGATTCAGATTGGAACCAAGCGCTATTTTGGTATTCGGGTTCCATTGTATAACATTGATAAGACGCAAATCAAAGGCAGATGTGGAGAATGTCTCATTTTGATCAATATGTCGTATCTGGATGAAATACTTGAGGGACGTCTTCCCACGAGCGATTCAAGCTTTGTATTAAAGGGAGAAGACGGTCAAATTATGGTTCAACAGGGAGTTGAATTGGAAGAAAACAAACTGGGTACTGAAGGGCAAAGCGAAAATCTAAATCTTGGCTGGAGTATTTATCAGGGCAATGTTTCAAAAACAAATTGGCAGCTGGTATTAAGTGTTCCGAACAATACACTATATCAGAATTTAAATTATTTACAGAGGATCAATGGAATTACATACATCATTATTGGTGGCTTGTTATTGGCATTTTTTGTTGTGATTTATGCAAGTATTCTTCGACCAATACGGGAGCAGACACTGTTCATGAATTATTATGCCAAAAATCGAAAAAGTCGTATGGAAGTGAAATCACATAACGAGATGGGTGTTTTGGCAGAAAATTTAAATGCGATGCTTGATGACATTGATTGTCTTACAGAGGAGAACATACGAAGCAAAGAGCAGATACTTGAGGCAAACTATCAGAAAAAGCAGTCAGAGCTTGTTGCGTATCGAAATCAGATCAATCCGCACTTCATGCATAATACATTTGAGTGTATTCGAGGGATGGCTCTATTGTATGAAGTGCCTGATATAGCAGAGATAGCAGAAGCCTTGTCACGCTTTTTCTCGTACAATGTGCGTGGAAAGGGATATGCGACAATTCGAGAGATCGCAGATCATATTCACGACTATGCATCCATCATTGGGTATCGATTTATGAATAAATACACGATTTCGATTGAGATAGAAGAGGAAGTAATGGATCAATATATGCCAAAAATGATTTTGCAGCCGCTAGTAGAGAATGCGGTGTTTCACGGATTAGAGCCAAAGGAAGAGAGTGGAAACGTATCGGTTTTTGTGGGAAAGGAAAAGGACAGGCTGGCGATTCGTGTGCAGGACAGCGGTTGCGGTATGGATGAAAAAGAATTAGAAGCGCTTCAAGTTAAGCTGAAAGAATATGACAGAACAAGCCTACTTCCATTGCAAAAGCATGGAATTGGAATGGTGAATATTTATCGCAGGTTACGATTGTTTTACGGAACCCAGTTAGAGTTTAATGTGACAAGTAAGGTTGGGGAAGGAACACAGATTGAAATTCTTGTTCCAATGAATATGAAGATGGAGGAAGAAAATGTATCAGGTATACTTGATTGACGATGAGCCGTGGGTTTTGATTGGACTGGAACGTCTTATTTTGTGGGAAAAATATGGATTTTGTGTAGTTGGAAAATCAACATCTAGCCGAGAGGCGTGGGGACAAATTGTAGAAAAAAAGCCAGATGTGGTGATAACAGATATTCGAATGCCTGGTCTAAATGGACTAGAATTGTTAGGAAAAATGAAAAAGGAAAAGCTAGATAGTGAGGTGGTGCTCGTAAGTGGATTTGCTGAGTTTGAGTATGCGAGAACTGCAATTCGTGAGGGTGCATTTGATTATTTGGTCAAGCCAGTCAATAAAGAACAGCTGACAGATTGCATTCAAAGGTTGGGAAAGCTGTTGGACGAAAAAAATAAGAAAGCAGAAACAAGATCAGTTTCTGAGACAATTGATATGATTTCCAAATATAAAGGTGAGTGCAGTGCATGGGAGTTTTTGTGTGACACAGCAAAGAGTGAGCTTCCAAAGAGAAGCTATTATATGGCATGCTTGTATCGTTTTGAAAAGGTTTCGCAAGTATCAGATATTCAAACGATTGCAGATACCGTATTCAATACAAGCATTGTTCCGATTGGAGAAAAAGAAGTTCTAGCAGTCATTGGGATGGATCTTCATCAAAATGAGGGATATTATGCAAAAAAAATATTGGAGAAAATGCGTGTAAATAAGAAAGAAGAACCACAGAGAATGGTTTATGGATGCAGTATAATTTTTGCAAAAGAGGTTCAAATGTATAAGCTGTATGCACGGGCAAAAAATGCCTGTGACAGTGCACAGTTTGCAGGAATAGAAATGCTTGTGGATCATAGGGGAGGAAATTGGAGAGGTAGTACAGAGTTGATCCAACAAATTCGGTATCAGAGAAATTGTGTAACAAAGTCAATAGAAGAGTTGGAGCAGCTTGTGCAATCGGGAGAAATTTTACTGGATGAATTGTGGAAAACAATTTTGATGATGAGACAGGCCTATGCAGATTCACAGAATGAACCAAATCAAATTGGACATAACTGCGAAAGTGCAGAGGATCTACTTCGAACATATAAAAATTGCAATCGATTTTTTGATACATTAAAGGAAATTCTAATATTTGATGAAAGCAAACAAATGATGAAACAAATTTGGGAGTATATAGATTGTCATTATATGGAAAATAAAACAGCAGCGGCACTTGGAACTGAGCTTGGCATTAGCCAAGGATATTTGAGTCAGCTGGTAAAGAAAGAGACAGGAAAAACGTATTCAGAGCTGATTCAGCAAAAGAAGCTAGAAAAGGCAAAAGAATTGTTAAAATATTCGGAAAAAACGGTTGGGCAAATTGCGGAGGAGACTGGTTATTCTGATTACTATTATTTTACAAAAATCTTCAAGCGTTTGACAAATTTATCGCCAACTGAGTACCGAAAACAGGAGAAAAAGTAAAAATCACAATATATTCGAATGTAATAGCTAAGAGTAATCAAATTACCATATAAAAAAAGAAAAAGTGCATACTAATTTTTTGAGCATAATGTATAATTTGAACCATAAGAAACGAGACGACCTTGAATTAGGAAAGGAGATTTATATGAAAAAGAAATTGGTATCATCGGTAGTTTTAGCAGCGACTTTGGCAGCATCGGCTGTAGTTCCAGCATTTGCTGAAGAGGGAACCAGTGAAGTCTATTGGTATTCAGATGTATCTGGATACGGCCCTGCAAACTGGAATACAGAGTCCTCACCAGCTCTTGATTATATCAGAGACAATATTGGATTAACCTTTAATCTGGAGCAGCCGCCGACAGATGCGGCGACAAAACTCGGACTCATGCTTGCAACCAACGATCTGCCAGATATTATTTCAATCACAAATAGCGATAGCATTAAGGATTTGATCAATGCTGGCGCCGTATGGGATATGGAGGAATTTTTGACGACCTATGATCCAGACTCTTGGATACTTCAGGATTATCCAGAGGATCATAAGCAGGCACTGATTGATCGTGATGGTGGTTGGTATAGCATCGCTTCGCATATTGAGACACCAGATAACAGAAAGATTTATCCACCAGATGACGAGTGCTGGGTAGATGTAGTAGAAAAGGGAAGCAACCTTTGCATAATGTTTGACAAGAGCATTATGGATGCACTTGGTATTACAGAGGAAATGGTTTCCACAGAGGAAGGCTTCTATGAGGCTTGTGAGATTGTAAAGAATTCTGGATATACAACCGAAAATGGAGAGAGCGTGATTCCGGTTGTTCTACATGCAGATCGTTGGATTAGCGCTTCATTAGATGATATTTTGTCATGGAATTTTGGTGCAGTGCCAGTGGATGAAAATGGAAATTATCGTCATAAAGAATTAAGTCCAGGCTATAAGAATGCATTGAAATTTGTAAATAATTGTGTTCAAAAGGAATATTTGGACGTAAACATTCTGACATTGGATGAAGCTGCATTGAAGACCTATCTGGAGGCAGGACGTGTATTCTGTTGGATTGGAAATCAGGCACTGATCAATAAGGAGAATACAAGTTGGGTATCTTATGGTGCAATCACACCAGAGAACGAGGCAAAGGGTGCACTTCCAGTTAATCAATCAGCAGGAACTGGCTGGATCCAGACATTTGTTTCAAAGAGCTGTAAGGAACCAGAGAAGGTTGCAGAGTTCTTAAGCTGGATCACCAGTGAGGAAGGTCTGATGATGGACTACTACGGAATCGAAGGTGACTACTATACAGTTGATGATAAGGGAATTGTGACAAAGACAGAAAAGGGAGAGCAGGAACTTTCAGATCTGTACAGCAATAATATCTTATTCTGGCCATTTGCCAATACTTCTTTTGAGCGTCATACCGAGCCGGTTCCGGATCCAACAAGTAACCGTGGTATTGAGATTGCACTGATGCCTGCATTTGGTAAAGAAGATACGACATATATCTATGATTCCTCTTTAATTAACTTCCCAGATACCGTTTTAGAGCCATCAAGTGATCTTGGAATTAAGCTGTCACAGGTAAAGAATTATCTGGAATCTCAGAAGGCAAAGATCGTTACTGCAAAGACGGATGAGGAATTTGAGACTGAGTACAACAATATGGTATCCACACTTGAAGATTATAGCATCGCAGATATTGATGCAGCTTACAATGAAGTATACCAGAAAAACTGCGAGAATACTGGAAACAAAATTGAAGACATAAATGCAGACTTGTACAAGTAAGTAGTGACCAATAGAAATAAGAGTGAGGATGCAAAGAAATTTGCATCCTCTTTCTATAAAACTTTCTATAAAAATAGGTAGGAAATGAGGCTTATATGAAAAAAAAGAAAAACTTTACATTAGGAAAAGACTGGACGACACAGTTTCAGCTGCATACGCTGATGCTGCCAGGAACAGTTTGCATAATCGTGTTTAGTATTCTGCCTTTGTTTGGACTGATTTTGGCATTTAAAAACTACTCAGTTGTTGAAGGTGTGGCTGGAATTTTCACAAGCAAATGGTATGGATTCCAAAATTTTAAAATAATTTTTGGAAACCATGATTTTACCAGAATGTTGGTAAATACATTGGGAATTAATCTACTTGGTAATTTGATTAACATTCCGGCAGCATTGTTTTTTGCACTTTTGATCAATGAGATTGCCTCTCCATTTTTAAAAAAATCGGTGCAGACATTAACCTACATGCCGCATTTTATTTCATGGGTTGTATTTGGTGGTATTGTCATTACACTATTAAGCTCAGATGGTCCGATTAACCGTTTTTTGACAGAAATTGGTATATTGAGTTCGCCAATTGTCTTTATGGCACAGCCGGGAAATTTCTGGGCAATTGCGATCATCTCAAATTTGATCAAGGAATTGGGCTGGAGCACGATTTTGTATACGGCAGCAATTGCAGGCGTGGATCAGGAATTATATGAGGCGGCAGCAATTGACGGAGCAGGACGTTTTCGCAGAATGATAAGTATTACGATTCCATGTATCAAGGGAACGATTATGATCATGGTGATCTTTGCAGTTGCTGGAATTTTGAATAATAACTTTGATCAGATTTATGTTCTCCAAAATTCCTTTAATTTGGAGCGAAGCGAAGTAATTGATACCTATATCTACAAGATTGGTATTCAGCAGCTTCAATTTGGAATGGCAGCAGCCGTTAATATTACAAAATCCTTCTTTTCACTGGCACTTTTGTTACTTGCAAATGCTATTGTGAGCAAGCTGTCAGATGGATATGGATTATTCTGATGGAAGGAGGCTTGGAAAATGAACATTAAAAGTAAAAAAACAAAAGCATTTAATATAGTTTTGGGATTTTTCATGGTGGTAATCACACTCATTACCTTGTATCCAGTATGGTTTTCTGTGATCAATTCCTTAAACAGTGCAAGTGCCATTGCAAAAAACGGTTATGCGATGGTACTTACAGATGAATTTTCACTGGCTAGCTGGCAGGCTGTGTTAAAAAATTCAGAAATTGTAAAAGCCTTTTTTATCACATTAGCAAGAACTGTTCTTGTAACAGCAGGGCAGACCGTAATTACCTCTATGTTTGCCTATGGATTTTCTAGAAATTACTTGTGTGGAAAAAAGTTTTACGCAGCAATCGGCTTTATTAGCATGTATTTAAATGGTGGTGTCATTTCTTATTTCTTGCTTTTTACGGGAATGAAGATCTATAATACATTCTGGGTGTATATTATTCCTAGTTTGTTTGGCGGTTTTTATAATGTAATCATTTATAATGCAAACTTCCGTGAGATACCAGCATCACTAGTAGAATCGGCAAAGCTTGATGGCGCAAGCGAGTATTCTATTTTCTTTAAAATTTTCATGCCGCTGTCAAAGCCAGTTCTTTCAGCACTTGCAATCTTTACAGCAGTTGGAACATGGAATGACTACACACAGACTTTGTATTACACAAGATCGACGGATCTTCAGACATTATCCTACTACATGCTGACCATAATTAAGTCTAGTCAGACTGCGGAGAATATGAGCAAAATGGGAACTGCTGCTTCTTCTGTTTTAAGTACAATGTCAGAGCAGGCAAGCAATTATAAAACAATTGAATTGGCATGTATGGTTTTATCATCAATTCCGCTTATTGTTATGTATCCGTTTGCACAGAAATTCTTTGAAAAAGGACTTATGGTTGGTTCCGTAAAGGGTTAAAACTTTTGCAAAAGAAAGGAAAAGAACATGGAAACAAAAATGGAAAAGGGGTTTCCAGCACCGTTGTTTCGCGATCCTATTTTTGATGGAGCATCAGACCCAACGGTGATTTGGAACAAAAAGGAAGCGTGCTACTATATGTTTTATACCCAGAGGCGTTCTACATCGGTGCAGGTTGGATTTTCATCAATCCATGGAAGTAAGATTGGAGTGGCAACGTCAACAGATAAAAAAAGCTGGCTTTATCGCGGTACATTAGAAAATCTTGATATTGAGCATGGTCATAATACCTTTTGGGCACCAGAGATTTTGGAGGCAAATGGAACATATCATATGTATGTATCATATATTACAGGAATCCCAACAACATGGGAGTATCCAAGACATATTCTCCACTATACATCTGAAAATCTTTGGGACTGGACTTATCAGTCAACATTGCAGCTGTCATCTGAGCGCGTGATTGATGCATGTGTGTATGAGGTTTGTCCAGGTGTTTACAAGATGTGGTATAAAGATGAAAACCATGACAGCCATATCTATGCAGCACAGAGCACTGATTTGTATCATTGGAATGTAGTTGGCGAGGAAATTTCTGACTGCTCACAGGAAGGTCCGAATGTATTTGAGCTTGGTGGAAAGAAATGGATGATATGTGATTGCTGGAAGGGGCTTTCAGCGTATGTATCAGATGATTTTACTAATTGGAAACGCTGCCCAGGTAATCTTCTTGTAGAGCCAGGCAAGGATCCATCTGATCAGACAAATGGTCATCATGCTGACATTCTAGTAGAAAATGATGAAGCAGAGATATATTATTTTACTGGACAGTATCCAGAAAACTGTACTGATGCAAGTCTTCGTGCACTGACTGCTGTGCAGGGGTGTAGGCTGTATGCAGAGGATGATAAGCTTTGTTGTGTGAGATGATCGGGAATTAAAAGAAAATTTTTGACAAATACTTGATTTTGCCAGTGGGATATGATATCCTACCTCTAGGCAAAAGATGTTATCACGATCATGATTGGTCGTCAAAACGAAAACCCCCAGTGTGCTAGCACTGGGGGTTTTCTATTCCATTTTTACATTAGAAACACTGCCTTTTTAAACAAAATAAACTGGCAAAAACAAGAATAATAAGCGATTTTGCACAGAAACAAACGGAAAATGGATGGAAATGGAAGAAGTGCTTTGTTATAATTGTTTCAAATAAAAAAAGTTAAGGGGCAAAAAGGCCAGAAAGGGAAGAATAATGACAAAGAAAGAACGTGTACTTCATGCATTTCACAATGAACCGGTGGATCGTGTTCCAATCGCATTTTGGTATCATTTTTCACCAGACGATGATTTTGGACAGGAGACGATTGATGAGCATTTGAGATTGTACCGTGAGGCAGATTTTGATCTGATTAAAGTTATGTGTGATGGATATTTTAATTATCCAAATCCGGGAATTGCTCAGATTAAGAACCCAGAAGACTGGTTTAACTTAAAACCGCTGGGAGCAGATCATCCATATATCCGTAAGCAGATTGCCCGCGTAAAAGGTGTTGTTGAAGCGGTAAAGGATGATTGCTGCGTATTTTATAATGTATTTTGTCCAATGTCTTTGATGCGCTTTGGTACAAGCGAGGAGCTTCTTATGAGCCATTTAAAGGCAAATCCAGAAGCAGTATGTCATGCATTTGAGGTAATTGGAGAAGATATTAGATCTCTGATTAAAGGTGTGATTGAAGAAGCAGGCTGCACTGGTATTTATTATTGTGTTCAAAATGCAGAGGAGTTTCGTTTTACAGCAGAGGAGTACAAGAAAATCGTAACACCGGCAGAGTTAGCTGTTTTAGAGTATGCTAATACATTGAGTGACAACAACATTTTGCACTGCTGTGGCTGGGCAGGAGATAAAAACCGAATTGAAGTATGGAAAGACTATCCAGCAAGAGCTGTCAATTGGGCAGTTTATGTTGAAAATTTGAGCCTGAAGGATGGCAAAAATTATTTTGGCGGACGTTGTGTGTTAGGAGGATTTGACAACCGCAAGACGGGTGTTATTTACAGTGGAAGCAAGCAGGCAATAAAGGATGAAACAAAACGTTTACTTGAGGAAACAGGAACGGTTGGAGTAATTCTTGGTGGTGACTGTACAGTACCTAGTGATATTGATCATGAGCGTTTTATCTGGGTAAGAGAAGCTGCCGATGAGTTTATGGGACTGTTGACTGACAAGAGCATTCGTGCGGGAAGGTGATCGGATGAGTTTGGGAGAGTTGCAAAGAGAACAGATGACAGATGAGGACAAGGAGATTGCATTGTGGGTCTCTGATAAAATGCCGCAGCTAGTTAAGGATCTGACTAGAATTTGCCGCATCCCAAGTGTGGCGGTCGTGCCAGAAGACAAAAAGCCGCCATATGGTCCAGAATGTGTCAGAGTATTAGATGAGATGCTGCAGATTGGCAAGGAGTATGGACTGGACACAAAAAATTTTGACTCTTGTGTCGGTAGAATCCGATATGGAGATGGAGAAAAATCTATTGGAATCTGGAGCCATCTTGATGTTGTCCCAGTAGGAGGCTACTGGGAGCATGACCCGTTTGAGCCTGTTGTGGAGCAGGGATATATGATTGCCAGAGGTTGTCAGGATAATAAAAGTTCAGCAGTAATGGCGCTATATGTTCTTTTATATATGAAGGAACATAAAATCAAGCTTCCGTATAGCCTTGATGCTTATATGGGTACGAGCGAAGAGGTTGGCATGTTTGATATTGATCATTTTGTGGCTCATTATCCGTGTCCAGAGCTGTCTCTTGTACCAGACAGCGGATTTCCAGTATGCTGTGGAGAACGCGGAAGTTTCAATGGTGAGCTTACGGCAAATGACAGCGTTAGTGAAAGGCTGATTTCTTTGTCATGTGACTGTGGGTTGTATTCTGTTCCTAATATTGCGGAGGCTGTTGTTATGGACGCACCGCGTATTAAAGAGCTTATATCATCAAGGAAATCATCTGTAACGGTGGAACAAATGCAGACAGAAAATGGAAAGTGTGCCTGGAAACTTACAGCTTGCGGCATAACAGCTCACGGTGCATCGCCAAAATCAGGAAGCAATGCATTGACGATTCTTTGTGAAGCGATTTGTCGATATGAACTCGCCTCAGAGAATGACTGCAAAGTGTTGTCATGGATTACTTCGATTAATAAAGATGGTAATGGAACACAGCTTGGTGCATTTTTTGAGGATGAAATTTCAGGACCGACTATATTGACTGTGACACAGGGATGGATTAGGGATGGTCACTTGGTATTTGGCTTTTTGTCAAAGTATCCGGCAGGCTGTAAAGAAGATCTTGCAGTGATAGCAGAAAAGAAAGCAAATGAAAATGGATTTTCGCTTAGTGTAACAAGAAATACAAAGCCAACATTGTTTGATCCGAAGCATCCAGCAGTGACTATTATGACTGACACCTACAATCGCTTGACAAAAAATCATGAGAAGCCATTTGTTATGAGTGGCGGTACTTATGCAAGAAAGCTTCCAAGAGCCTTTGCATGCGGAACAGGTATGCCGCTGCCGCCAACTCCAGAGGGACTTTTCAAAAAAGGACATGGAGATTATCATCAGCCAGATGAGGCCATCTCGTTAAAACGTGTTGAGATGGCACTTGTGATTTATATTAAGGGAATCCTTGAGATTTGCAGGAAAGTAACATTATAAATATTTATAGAAAAAAAACGCAAAAATCCCGCCGCCTTAAGTAAGCGGCGAGGTTTTTGCATTTTTAAATACTTTTTTTACAGATGCAGCAGCGGCTTCTTTTGCGCCTTGCGCTGTTTTTTTAGCCATTGCAATCACATCTTTATGTAATTCGCATTTTTTTAGAAAATCAATTGCTTCCTTATAGGAGTCTTTTCGTGCTTGCGGCATTTCAATTGGTCCATCAGCACTGAAAAGATATTTTTTTGTTAAAATACCAACACGGATTGTCATAAATGCATTGACGGTACCTTGTGCGGCAGAGGCAAAGACAAGGCCGGGAAGCTTCATGGCAGCGTTTCCAGTCACAAGTGGAAGCAATTCTTCAAGATCCATCTCTTCAAGACCGCCTGCTAAAAATGTTGCCTTTAAGATGCGCACATAGAGTCCAAGCAGTGCTGCACCGCTTGGGCGATAGCCGCAGGATTCTACTATGGTGCGGATTAGGTGTAGATTGACAGAAAGCATCGAAAACATATCGTAAAAAGCTGTCTGAGAGATGGCTGTTGTAACAAAAGCTGTCTTTGCAGCACGTTTGATCTCGCTGTCTATGACAGGAGAGAATTTTTCTGTAAAAAAGTCAATCAAAAGATCATCAGCCTGATTGCCTTGATTCAAGAAATCCTCAAGCTGTGCCGTTTCTTCATTTGTAAGCTCTGTGTTTTTCTTTAAGTTATCGGTAAGCTTGCGGCACCAGTAGAAGCGGGCACGTCCATCACGGTAACGAAGCATATACATCGAAAAGATTGGGCGCCTCCAAACACTTAAGATAGGCCATATAATACCTGCACCCAAACAGGCAAGAACAATTAGTCCGTACAGCCAGGCAAGAATGGGACTGACAGAATTAAGCTGCTGCCCAAGAGAGATTAGACCGCTGAGCAAAAAGAGAAACAGTAAAAGAAAAAGTGAGACAGCGGGTATTATGGCAGATGCATATTTTTTCTTACGGTTCATGAAAAACTCCCTTCTATAAGAAATATTAAAAAACTATGTAAAGCGAACAGCTGAAGTTCGCTTTGCTGCTGTGTTCAAATAGTATATCTAAAAATAAATTTTTGTGCAAGAGTGTTAAGAAAATAAAAAACAAAGAGCGTGCGCAACACTAAAAAACTATTATTGCGCATTATTGTGCTCAAAAATTGTGAAAAAAGTATGAAATACGTTGGGTATATTATGCAGGATGAAAATTGACAGTTAAAAAGCTAAAAAGTATAATGTAACTATCATAAAACATTGGTAAAAACGTCAATGAGGAAACAAAAAGTGCGCAATAAAATGCGCAACAGAAAGGAATGGAAAGCAATGAATAATGAAGTGGTGAAAAAACCAAGAGGTCCTAAGGCTTTCTTCAAAAAAGTGTACCGTTATCGTCAGTTTTTGATTATGCTGGCACCAGCAGTAATCTATACATTGGTTTTTGCGTATTATCCAATGGCGGGTGTTGTTCTGGCATTTAAGAAGTACACTTATGCCGGCGGTATCTGGGGAAGTGCATGGAACGGATTTAAAAATTTCGATTTCTTTTTTAAATCTGGTCAGGCATGGCTGGTAACGAAAAATACGGTATTGTATAATATTGTTTTTATTGCTGTAAATACGATCATGCAGATCGCGGTCGCAATTTTCTTAACGGAGATTCATAACAAACATTACCGCAAGATCACACAGTCGCTTATGTTCCTTCCATATTTCATTTCATGGGTTATTGTAGGCGTTATGGCCTTCAACATTTTTAGTTCTGATTATGGATTTATGAATCGTATGATTACATCTGCTGGAGGTAAGAAGATTTCCTTCTATACAAAGCCTGAGTATTGGCCATTTATCCTCGTATTCTTTAATGTATGGAAGAACATTGGATACGGATCAGTTATGTATCTGGCAGCAATTATGGGAATTGATACATCAGTTTATGAGGCAGCCGCAATCGACGGTGCAAACGTATGGCAGCGAATCCGCAAGATCACCATTCCGATGATCATGCCTACCACCATTATTTTGCTTTTGCTTTCTGTAGGAGGTATCTTCAAGGGCAACTTCGATTTATTCTACAATTTAGTAGGAAACAATGGTCTTTTGTACAACAAGACAGACGTTATTGATACGCTGACCTTCCGTGCATTGATCAGCAGTCAGGATTTCGGTATGTCAGCCGCAATCGGCTTATATCAGTCGGTACTTTGCTTTGTCACAATTGTAATTGTAAACTGGCTTGTAAGTAAGTACGACAAGGATTACACATTATTCTAAAGGGGGATGCGTACAATGAGTTCAAAAACAAAAGCCGGCAAGATTAGACATGGCAAGGATATCATTTCACTTAATATTGTGGCGTACGCCTTTACGGGTATTGTGGCAATCCTGTGTCTGATTCCATTTATCATGATCGTTTCAGGATCCTTTTCATCTGAGGCAGCGATCAACAAAAACGGATTCAGCCTTCTGCCGCAGGATTTTTCCTTAGATGCATATAAGACGGTGTTTCGTGATCCATCAGTCGTCTTCAGAGCATATGCAACCACAATCGGTCTGACTGCTGTTGGTACTGTTGTAGGTCTTTTGCTTCAAACGATGACTGCATATGCACTGGCAAGAAAAGATTTTGAGTGGAGAAACAAGTTTTCATTCTTCTTCTACTTTACAACATTATTCTCTGGTGGTTTGGTACCATATTACATTTTGATGACCAACACTCTCGGATTAAGGGACAATTATCTGGCATTGCTATTGCCGCTTATGTTCTCTGTTTATAATTTGCTCATTATGAAGAGTTATATTATGGCTCTTCCAGAGTCTTTGATTGATGCAGCAAAGATTGATGGGTGCAGTGAATACCGCACGTTATTCCAGATTGTAATGCCACTTATTAAGCCGGCATTAGCGACAGTTGGACTTTTCATTGCACTGGCATATTGGAACGATTGGTACAATGCAATGCTTTATATTAAGAAAGAAGAGATGTATCCGCTTCAATATTTCTTATATCAGAAGATAAACGGAATTGAGGCTTATAAAAAGCTTTTGGCAAACGGAAACGTCAGTGGTGACGTTGTAAGTGCCGTATCTCTGCCAACGCAGACATTAAAGATGGCACTGACTATCGTTGTTACAGGACCAATCGTTTTGGCATATCCGCTTGTACAGAGATATTTTGTACAGGGTATTACAATTGGTGCAGTAAAGGGCTGATGAAGTTTATAAAAAGTAAAACCAAACAATATCAAATAAAATCAAACAAAATTAAGGAGGCTTATTATGAGAAGAGCAAAGAGAAACGCAGCGAAGCTGTTAAGCGCAGCTATGGCAGTTGGAATGATGGCTGGAATGGCAGTTCCGGCAGCAGCAGAGGAAGAGTCCACCAATATCTGGGCATCTGATGTAGATACATCCGAGCCAATGGAATTAAAGATGTACCTGATTGGTGATAGAACACCAGATTTTGATGAGGTATATGGAAAGATCAATGAGATTCTTGAGGAAAAGTTAAACTGTACTTTATCCGTTGATTTCTTATCCTGGGGCGAGCATGATACTAAGTATTCTCTGTTATTCTCAGGCGGAGAGGATTTTGATTTAATCTTTACAGCTTCAAGCTGGGGTCACTATGAGCAGACTGTTGCACTTGGCGGATTTTCTGAGCTTACAGAGGAAGATATTCAGACTTATGCACCTGGCATTTGGGATGTTGTTCCAGAAATGGCATGGGATCAGGCAAAAATTGACGGCAAAGTTTATATGGTCCCAAATTATTCAAACGAGTTTGGACAGGATGTTCTGGCAGTTCGCGGCGACTTGATGGAAGAGTATGGCATTGATGAGATCAAGGATTGGGACAGCTTAATGGCATTCTTTAAGGCTTGTGCTGAGAATGGCATGTATGCAAGCCAGGGTGGCCCATGGTATCAGTATTTCCAGGAAAAGGGACTTTCTACTTTGGGCGGTGCTCCAAAGGGTGGTGAGCTTGTTCTTTACAATACACAGGATCCAGAGGATACTGATTTGTATTATATCCTTGACTGGGATGGATTTGCTGATTACTGCAAGCAAATGAAAGAGTTAGCAGATATGGGTGCATGGTCATCTGATGTATTAAATTCTAGTGATGAAAGACAGACTGGTCTGTTAACAGGAAGAACTGCATCTATGGTATGGAACTTAGGAAGCTGCCTGACCTACGCAAAGCAGGCAAATAAGGAGAACCCAGACTGGAACGTAACACTTGTTGATCCTGTTTCTGATCTGCCAAAGAAGGTACAGCCGTACATCAACAACGGTGTTGCGATCAATGCAGCAAGCAAAAAGAAGGAAAGAGCACTCATGGTTCTTAATGAGTTCTACACCAACCCAGAGGTTTATGATCTGGCAATGCTTGGTATTGAGGGCAAGCACTGGGAGGCAGTTGGTGATGATCAGTATAAGGTAATTGACGAGTCTGGCTATGGCGTAAGCAGCAACTGTAACTGGGGTTGGAACAATGCAGATCTTACAAGAACTGAGTATATTGAAGACAGAACTGCACTGGATGACAAGTATGATGAGATGAAGGCTGAGTGGGAAGCAAACATTAAGCCATCTCACGTTCTGGAAGGCTTCACATTTGATAACACTAATGTAGCGTCTCAGGTGGCAGCAGTAGAGGCAAACATCGAAACCTATTACAATCCGCTTGTAAACGGACTTGTAGATGATGTAGACGCAACAATTGAGCAGTTTAGAGCAGCACTTGAGAGCGCTGGTATTCAGGATGTGCTTGATGAGATGGAGAGACAGAAGGAAGAATTTATCGCAGCAAAGGCAGAGTAATCTGACAGCGATTAATGCGGGAAGGACTGCAAAGCTGACAGCCCTTTCCGCTTTCTTTTTAGAAAAAAGGTGGGAAAAGGAGATCAGGAAAATGACAATAGAAGAGATTGCGAATGAGCTTGGTGTATCAAAGAGTACTGTATCTAGAGCATTGTCAGGAAAAGGAAGAATCGGAAAAGCTACTATAGAACGTATTCAGGCTTATGTCGCAGCGCAAGATAATTTGTCAAACCAATATGGAGAAAAGAAGGCGAATGATGAGAAGAAATTGGTGAAAACAGGGAATATCGGCGTTGTGATCCCAGCAGATGCGTATACGGATAGTATTCCCTTTTTTCAGGAGTGTCTTCTTGGAATCAGTGAGGCAGCTGCATCAGAAAATTATAATGTGATTATCACGACGGGAACAGCGACAGATTATTCAGGAGCCAAGCAGCTTGTAGAGGATCACAAAGTAGATGGGATGATTTTAATGCGAAGCTATGATGAGGATTTGACACTGGAATATCTGATAAAGCAAGGTATCCTAGTTGGAATGGCGGGTAGCTGTGCAGATGGAAATGTAATTCAAGTTGACAGTGATAATAATGAGGCAGCGCGCCGCATGACATCTATGCTAATTGATTGTGGCTATAAAAAGTTTGCATTGATTTTAGGCGAATCAACGTATCGTGTTAATCATGAACGAATTGAAGGTTTCTATCAGGCAATTGATCGATATGGACTTGCACGGGAACAGCAGCTGTGCATTCGTAACTTCAAGTGGATGGGACTGATGGATAATATAATTCATGATGTTATGAGTAACAAGGTAGAGTGTGTGATATGTGGAGATGATGTTATTTGCAGTCGAATGATGTCAAGGCTTCAGGCAGAAGGGTATCGAATCCCACTTGATATCGGAATCGCTTCACTTTACAATGGTGCTACGCTGGACTGCTTTACTCCGGCGGTTACGGCGGTTAACATTTTAGCGAGACAGCAGGGCATTACAATCGGAAAGCAGATGATTCATTGCCTAAAGGGAGAAATTTATAATAAAAAAACTATGCTGGACTATGAGATATTACTTCGAAAGTCAGCGGGAAGGACGTTTTAAGATGCTTGATTATTATAAGGGAATGGATATTTCATTTTTACAGGAGTATCTGGAAAAAGGAATGAAGACATATGATTTGGATGGAACATTGATCGATCCGCTTAAATTAGCAAAAAAACATGGTGTTAATGCAATGCGTCTTCGCATATGGCATACCCCTGAAAATGTGCCGGAATCTGGTGGATATTGCAGCTTAGAGCGGACGATTGTGATGGCAAAAAAGATCAAACAGGAGGGCTTTGACTTCCTGCTTGATTTTCATTACTCAGACTGGTGGGCAGATCCAGGTCAGCAGAGAAAGCCAAAGGCATGGGAAAATCTTCATGGGACAGAACTTGAAGAAGCTGTGTATACGTACACAATTAAGGTGCTGTGCGCGTTAAAGGAAGCTGGTGCAATGCCGGATATGGTTCAGATTGGAAATGAGATTCGAAGTGGTCTTCTTTTCCCTGATGGAGAACTACCAGATTATGTATCAATGGTGCGTTTAGTGAATGCCGGAATCAGGGCTGCCAGAGAAATTGGAGGCAAAGAGCTTCTTATCATGGTTCACCTTGATCAGGGTGGTCGCTATTTTTACTTAAAAGATTGGTTTGATCGTGCATTTGAAGCAGGGCTCTCTGACTTTGATGTGATCGGTTTATCATATTATCCATTTTGGCATGGCACATTTAACGATTTAAAGGAAACAACAAAAAAGCTAATACAGGATTTTAAAAAGCCGATTATTCTTGCTGAGACTGCACATGCATGGCGAAAGAGCAAAAATGGCTTTATTGATGAAGCTCAGGAAAAGATTGCAGGCTTTGCGGCATCGCCATTGGGACAGCGTATGGTGCTTGATATGGACAATACAATCATGGCATCTCTTCCTGATAAAATGGGAAGAGGAATTTACTATTGGGAACCACTGTGCATTCCGCGCGGCGATGAAGGCGGATGGGCAGAAAATATGGGAATACTTGATGAGCGCGGACAGGCAATGGAGGCAATTCATTCCTTTGAATTTGTAAGAGGTGATGCAAAGCCAGAACTTCCAGCAAAGATTTACAAACCGCAGCTGCTTACAGTACAGGTACACCAAAATGTACAGCTTCCGGAAGAAGTAAAAGTGCTTTACCGCGATGGAAACATTCAAAGTCACAAGGTCAAATGGGAAAATGCAGGGGCAGTTAAGGCTGATGAAATCGGCACGATTTTTGTAAAGGGCATAATTGATGGATTCGATGGGTTTGATGAATTGGATGATGAGTGGACAAAACCTGTAGTTCAGGAGATTGAGGTTGTAGAGAAACTGATGAGCGAGAAGAATCTTTTTGCAGATGCAAATTGGGATGATGGCCTGACGCAGTGGGAGACAAGCAGCAGTGAGGATGGAGTAAATGTACAGCTGTATCCAGAATTTGAAGATCCATTTCCAGCGCCGCCTGTCAATGCAGTGCGTGTAGAGGGTGTAAAAAACTTTACATTTCATATCAGCCAGAAAAAGAAAAATCTGGCATCAGGACGATATGTATTGAAGGCGCAGTATTCTGGAACTGATACTACTGGTGTAGAGGTTCATTTGTTTGCAGAAAAAACAAAGGACACTAACACTCAAAGCAGTGAGCTGTTTCAGGCTGTGATTCATCCTACAAAGGAGTGGCAAGAAAGCAAAATCAATTTTTCAATTGAAGAAGGAGATACACTCACAGCAGGACTTACGATCAGTGCACCTCCAGTCTATGGTATGGTTAGAAGATTTTTGCTGTACAAGGAAGATTGATGAAGATAGATATAAAGACGAATAATAGAAGACAGAGAGGAAAGAAAACATGAGCACAACGTATGGTTTTACAAATAAATATCTGACGAAAGATGAAAAGCCGTGGTTTCCAGTGATGGGTGAGATTCACTTTAGCCGCTATCGTGCAGATTTATGGGAGGAATCTCTTCGTAAAATGAAAGCAGGCGGTTTGTCGATTGCATCCGTTTATGTCATTTGGATTCATCATGAGGAAGAGGAAGGAAAATTCGATTTTACAGGAAATAGAAATCTTCATGATTTTTTGGAAGCAGCAAAGAAAGTGGGAATTTCTGTATTTCTTCGCCTTGGTCCGTGGGTACATGGAGAGGCAAGAAACGGAGGATTCCCGGACTGGTTGCAAAAAAAGCAGGATGAAATTGATTTAAGAAGCGATGACCCTGCTTATCTTGCATATGTGAGACGTCTTTGGGAGAAGGTCTATGAGCAGGCAAAAGGCTTTTTGTATCAGGATGGCGGCCCGGTGATTGGCATGCAGATTGAAAATGAGTATGGTCATGTTGGTGGATATAATGGAGAAAAGGGTGAGCAGCATATGCGCACACTTACAGCAATGGCACGAGAGATTGGCTTTGATCTGCCGCTTTGCACGGCAACAGGCTGGGGCGGTGCTGCGACTGGAGGACTTCTTCCTGTTATGGGTGGCTACTGCGAAGCACCTTGGGATCAGCGCATTACCGAGATTGAGCCAAACACAAATTATGTATTTAGTCATATAAGAAACGATGCACTGATTGCAAGTGACCATCATGTGGACGATACAGTTACATTCAATCAGGATGATTTTCCATATCTTACAGCAGAGCTTGGCGGCGGTTTGCAGGTGACAAAGCACAGACGTCCTATTGTTTCTGGAAATGATGTTGGTGCGATGTCGCTTACAAAGCTTGGAAGCGGTGTTGGACTGCTAGGCTACTACATGTATCATGGCGGCAGCAATCCAGACAGCAAGCTTTCCACACTTCAGGAGAGCCGTGCGACAGGATATTTAAATGATCTTCCAGAGATTAACTACGATTTTAATGCGCCGATTCGTCAGTATGGAACGATCTCTGACAATTACCGTGAAATTCGTCTGCTTGCATACTTTTTGCAGGACTTTGGCGCTGATTTAGCTGTTCTACCAGCTGATATTGATCCAGACTTTGTTAAGCCGGGAGATACACATACTCTTCGTGTATCAGTTCGTCATGATGATACACATGGCTATGTATTTGTTAATAACTATCAGAGACGATTGACAATGGATGATCATAAAGATGTTGTGCTTGAAGGAAAAACAAAAGGTGAGCCAGTTCGTTTTCCAAAAACAAATATTGCGTCCGGCGAGTACGCATTCTATCCATATAATATGAAGCTAAAAAATGCAGTTTTGGTGAGTGCACTTGCAACACCTCTATGCAAGCTTTCATGCAAGGATGAGGATGTATACGTATTCTACGGTGATAAAGATCCGCAGTTTACATGGGATGGCACACCTGCGAAGGTTATGCATCTTAGCCGTGCAGACGCATTGTCAGCAGCAAGAGTTACATTAAAGGATCATCAGGAATATCTTGTATTATCAGATAATTTTGTGTGGGAAGAGAGCGGTACTCTTCGTGTAGTTGGCGGTGAGGAGACGATTATTCGTACATTCCCAAAGCTTTCAAAAGATGTACTTCCGTCAGATTTTAAGGAGATTGCAGGCGAGGGTGAGTTTACAGTTTATAAGAGAAGCCAGGCAAAGAATAATGCAAATGTACAGACGAGCGTTTCCTTTGCGCAGTCTGCTCAGGCACCAGAGGAGTTTTCTGGCAAGCTTGTAAACAGCTGCGGTCAGCCAGAAACATTAAAGGGTGACGAAAAGATCTATGAGATCAGCGTGCAGTATGCAAGGGAAAATGGAAAAGGCCGTAAGGAAGGCTATGATTGCATTCTTTCCTTTGATTATGCATGTGAAAGCATGGAACTTTTTGTAAATGGCAGAAAGGTAAACGATTATTTCTATACAGGCCAGAAGGCACTCTTTAGTTTGGGATATTTTGCCTTCCCGACAAAAATCACAGCAGTACTTCATCCGCTGCATGAGGGTGATCATATCTACCTGCAGGAATGGCCAAAAATGGATGATAAAAAAGCATGCCGGATTGAGGCGGTTACGCTTACAGAACAGTTTACTTGATAGTTATGTTTGCGATATAAATAAAATGATGTTGGGGTCAAAAGGTATTTTGCCCCCAACTGATACCCACGAATTGCTCCGCCCCCCTGCAACTTTCGCAATTCTAAAAACATTCGGATTCGCTGATTTTCCTTGAAAATCGCTGCATCCTCATGTTTTTGCGGGTCCCAAGCTCAAAAACCTAATCGTGCAAGCACGAACGGCTTTTGGAGCTTTTGACCCTGCTATCATATAAAGATTTAAATTTAGAAAGGTAATGGTTAGGAATATGGAAAAATATAGATTACATACAGGGTGGACATTCTGCCTGGACGAGAGAAATGAAAAAGAGGAAACAGCACCATCTGAGGGTTTTCGCGCCGTAACGCTGCCACATGATTGGAGTACAGATTATCCGTTTGATCCAGAATCAGATACATGTGGATCAGGAGGTTATGCGAAAGCTGGAATCGGCTGGTATCAAAGAACAATCACCATTTCAGAGAACGATATTAAAAGCAGACAGATTATTTTGTATTTTGAGGGCGTTTACATGAAGAGCAGTGTCTTTGTAAACGGCACTTATGCAGGTGGTCATATCTATGGTTATACCCCATTTGAGGTGGATATCACTGCACTTGTGCATGAAGGAGAAAACGAGATTCTTGTTCGTGTGGACAACTCCATGCAGCCAGGTTCACGATGGTATTCTGGTTCAGGTATTACAAGAGATGTGTGGTTAGAAAAGCGTCATCCGATTCACGTTGCTCGCTATGGTATGTATTTGACAACAGATGAAGGAAATCTTAATATCAGCACAACGCTTCATACGTCAGAATGTATGAAAAATGATGATTCATTAAGTTTGAATTTTGTATTAAAGGATAATGATGGAGCAGAGATAGCAAAAAAGAATATTGAACTGAAAAATGATTGGATGGAAGCTGATTTAGATGCAGCTATTTTATCTGGAATGGATGAAGATGTGCCGAAGACACTTTGTCAATTGCAGACGTCACTGTCTATTCAAGTTGAAAATCCAGTACTTTGGGATCATGAAACACCGTATTTGTATGAGCTGACAACCATTTTAAAGAAAAATGACACTGTAATTGATGAGCGCACTGATAAAGTAGGATTTCGCAATATCAAATTTGATGCAAAGAAGGGATTTTTAATTAATGGAAAGCATGTAAAGCTAAATGGTGTTTGTCTGCATCACGATGGTGGATGTGTCGGTGCAGCAGTGCCACCGGAAATTTGGAGACGTCGCCTCGAAAAGCTAAAGGATATGGGCGTTAATTCTGTACGCTGTTCACACAATCCGCCAGATGAAGCACTTCTTGATCTTTGTGATGAGCTTGGATTTTATGTTATGGATGAAGCATTTGATGAGTGGCGTTTGATGAAGGCAAAGGAAATTGGATCAAATACTCATGAAAGTCATGGATATTCTATGTATTTTGATGCATGTCATGAATGGGATTTAAAGACAATGCTGTATCGAGATCGTAATCATCCGGGCATCGTGCTTTGGAGCATTGGAAATGAGATTCCAGAGGAGGTCGTAGTAGGCGGCGAGGAGCTTGCAGTCGAATTGAGTGGCTACTGTCATACCATTGATCCTACCAGAAAGGTGACACTTGCGCATGATCAGATTGCGGCAGAACCATATTCGGCTCGTGATGCATTTATGGATAAAATAGATGTAGTCGGCTACAATTATGTAGGCCGATGGAGAGAACGCGCTGAGCTTTTGTACGATGCTGACCGCGAGGAGCATTTGGATCGCTGTGTGATCGGAACAGAAAATCCGTCAGCCGGATATATTCGAAGCGACTACAACTTTGAGGTGGATCCTGGATCCTTCTGGAACAAGCCATATTATACAGCGGCAGTGACTGTAGGTAAGCTGCTTCGCTATACAATGGTTCATGATTTTGTTGCCGGTGATTATATGTGGACAGGCATTGATTATCTGGGTGAAGCAAACTGGCCGCAGCGTTCAGCAGGCTGTGGTTGTCTGGATACGTGTGGTTTTGAAAAAGATGCATTCTATTTTTATAAAAGTGTATGGAATCAGAATGAAAAATTTGCATATCTGTGTCCGCATTGGAATTTAAAACTGGAAAAGGGAACGGTGTTGCCTGTCATCTGTTATACGAACTGCGAGGATGCTGAGCTTTTTGTAAATGGTCGTTCTTTTGGTGTGAAGTCAAAGGGATTTCCATGTTATGGAATGACTGAGCGCTATGGTCATTTTGACCGTTATCGCAGACCAGCCAATACAGATGATCTGTTCTTGAGCTGGGATGTTCCATTTGAGCCTGGAAAAATTGAGGTAGTCGGATACCATGACGGAAAAGAGGTATGCCGTTATAATGTAGAAACAACAGGCGAGGCAGCAGCAATTAAGCTTACAGTTGATAAGACAAGTGTAGATGCCGATGGAAGAAGTGTTGTGCAGGCTGAAATTCGTATTGTAGATAGTAAAGGACGTATTGTTTTGGATGCAAGCCCACAGCTTGATTTCGCATTAGAAGGTGACGGCGAGATCATCGGAATTGACAATGGTGATCCAGCGTGTCATGAGCAGTGGAAGGAAACTAAGGGGCGTCATGCATTTAATGGAATGGCTTATGCAGTTATTCGTGCAGGACAAAACAAGGGAGAACTAAAGCTTACAGTAACTTCATCAGATAATATACTTACAAATGCAAGTGCAACTATTCAAGCATGCTAAATGATGTTTGAAACTTAAAAAAAATTGCCTTTTTCTTCAAAAATTTGTATAATAACCATAATATGGTGCCGGATTAGAAAAAAATCTTGGGCATTAGTTGGGGACAAAAAAGTTTTTGACCTCAATATCATAATATAGTTGACAGAATGCAAATTTTGAGGAAAGGGGCTTTTTTTATGGATGAATATGAAATTGAAGAGAAATGTCAGTCCTATGAGGTGACGGATTTTCAGCATAACTTTGAAATTGAGCATCCTACTACAACGTTGCAGCAATGGGGACTGCATATTCATTCTAATCATTATGAGTTATTAGTATTTATCCGAGGAAATGCGGAGTGTTGGATTGAAGGAAGAAGGAAAAAACTTGAGTATGGTGATGTGGTGATTGTTAATCCGCGTGAGATTCATCGTATTTTTATTTTAGATAATGCTGAGTATGAACGCATTGTAATTCATGTGTCAGACAGCATGTTAAAGGAGCTGTCAACGGCACAGACAAATCTTTTAAGAGTGTTTCATAAGAATAGAGCGCATATACTTCATCTTTCAGAGGAAGAGATGGCACAGTTTGTCAGCAATCAGCTGCAGATGAAAAAAATGTGGAAGAAAAAGGAATTTGGAGCAGATCTTTTAGGTTCTGCGTGGTTTCAGATACTGCTTCTTCAGATTTCACAGAAAATGCGTCAGGCAGAAGGGTCTGGAGCTTGGGAAAGTGTGGCAGGTCTTGTCGGTGAAGCACTTGAGTACGTCAATGCACATATGACGGAGGATATTTCTGTGCAGGATATTGCAGATGCTTTAAATGTCAGCCGTTATTATTTAAGTCATGCTTTTAAAAAAAGTACAGGATATGGATTGTGGAATTATGTGATATCAAAGCGTCTTGTATATTCACAAAAGCTTCTTGTAGAAGGTGCATCTGTAACAGAGGCATGTTATGAGAGTGGATTTAAAGATTATGCACATTTCATAAAAAGTTTCACGAAAACATTCGGATGCTCGCCAAAACAATATGGGAAAAATGATGCATCCATATACACGGTGAAGCTAAATGCAGCCGATGCAGCCATAGACCGTGATAGCAGATGCATCTACATACATGATGAAGCTAAATTTATAAATAAAGAGCTTAAAAATTAACAATAATGTTGATATTGATGAGACTATCGCTTCTTAAGAGCACAAAAACACATATTTTGCACCTAAAAAGCAATGTTTTATAAAAAAGTGCTGATATAATATAATCAAACAAAACGTTTTGGGAAAAATGAGAAAAGATTGTGAAAAATTCATAATCATAGTTGCAGCGCAATTTTTAAATGATGAAAATGTGACAAATAACAAAATGAAAATCAAACGAAATAGAAAAAAATGGTTTTAAAAATTGAAAAACAAGCCCAATTCTTATTGCAGATATTGGTATTGGATTTCCATTATGTTTTGTCATGAAAGGGAGGAAAAAACATGAAAAAAAACATGAAGAAGATGGTTAGTGCCATCACAATGACAGCGATGGCAGCATCAATGTTCGCTATGCCTGCAGTAGCAGAAGAGACAAAGGAAGGAAGCAGCATCACTTATCCGCTTCAGACAGATATTGAGAGCGTTTCTTGGTATGCACAGGAAGGTATTGTCCCTCATGAGAAGTTTAAGGATGCATCCGAATCTCCATTCCATGTAGGTCTTGCAAAGCATCTGGGTGTAAATATTGACTGGAGCTTCCCAACAACTGGTTCTGACGCAGGTACATTCACAAACACATTGATGGCAGATCCGTCAAGTCTTCCGAATATCATGCAGTGCTATGTAATGGAGAATGCATCTCAGTATATTGATGATGGCATTATCTGGGATTTAACCGATTATATTCAGGAGTATGCACCTGATTATTATGCATTTTTGCAGACCAATCCAGCATACGATAAGGCAATGAAGGATGATCAGGGTCGTTACTATACCTTCGGATTCTTCCGCGAGGATGGTGGTTGGAATGACAGCTACGAAGGTCCAGTTGTTCGTAAGGACTGGTTGGATGAGTGTGGTCTTGAAGTTCCGAAGACAATCTCTGAGTTTGAGAATGTAATTCGTGTATTCAATGAGAAGTATGGCGCAACATTTGATACCTCCGCAAGTGTACGTTTCAACGATATGGGTATCTGTGGTGCATTCGGTGCATATGGCTGTGTTAGTGTAGGTACCAACTATGGTTATTATGTTAAGGATGGCAAGGTAGGTTTGGCAGCATCTGAGGATGAGTGGCGTGATTATGTCAGCTGGCTGAACAAGATGTGGGAAGACGGTTTGATTGATCAGGATATGCTGACTGAGGATGACACAACAATTAAGGATAAGATTCATAACGGCAAGTGCGGAATCAGCTACACTTCCATGGGACAGCTGAATAACTGGAACAAGGAAGAGGAAGCAGCAGGCAATGAGGGAACATGGATTGGTATTCCATATCCGACAGCAGATGATGGTTCCTTATCAAGTATCTTTGGTGGTCCTGGAATCGGAAAGCACACCATTGTTATCACAACAACAGCAGATGAAGATACCATGAAGCTTTGCTTAGAGATGCTTAATTATGCATATACAGAAGAGGGTATGCTTTACTGGAACTATGGCGATGAGGGTGTATCATGGGAGTATGATGAGGACGGTGTTCCACAGTTCACAAGCCTTGTAAAGGATGATCCAGATACTGACCCTATGACAAAGTACAATGGCGCGACATGGGGCAGCTGCTGTATTCAGGCTACAAACCTTCTGTATCAGAAGAACAGCCAGACAGCAATCGATGCAAATGATACTTGGTATTACATCTATGATGATGAAGATAAGAACAGAGAAGTTACCAGCGGTTGGAGATTCCCAGTTGGTGTAAGCTTCACAGTAGAAGAGTCTGATGAGCTGGATGAGATCGCTCAGAATATTCCGACTTTCGTTTCTGAGAGTTTTGCATCCTTCTTGACTGGATCTCAGGATATTGATGATGATGCAGTATGGGAGCAGTATAAGAGTGACCTGGAGTCCTACAACCTGTCTCGTGTTCTTGAGATTCGTCAGGCTGCATATGACAGATATCTGGAGCGTTAATCTAAGACTTAATTTTATTACAGAATAGATCGGATGAGTAAAAGTGTATTCTGAAATGAAATAGTATGCCTTTTCCGGCAGTGGAAAAAGTAATTTTCCACTGCCGGTACTATTAGGAGAAAAATTAGACTTTTGCAAATCCGAAAAGGAGGCGCTTATGAAAGCAAATGCAGTAGCGAAAAGGCCAAAGCCGCCGTTATCAAAACGACTAAAAAGAGATTGGCATAAAAATAAATGGAAGTATATTATGTTGCTTCCGGTTTTGATTTATCTGTTACTTTTCTGTTATAAGCCGATGTATGGACTGGTAATCGCATTTAAGGATTATAAGATTACCAGAGGAATTGAGGGATCAAATTGGTCTAATCCGTGGTATAAGTGGTTTTTGAATTTCTTTACAGATCCGTACTTTGGACGATTACTGAAAAATACATTTTTAATTAGTGGTCTTACGATTTTGTTCGGCTTCCCAGCACCAATTATTCTGGCGCTGATGATTAATGAAGTAAGAAACAGTGCATTTAAGAGAACGGTTCAGACAATCACCTATATGCCATACTTTATTTCTATGGTTGTTTTATGTGGACTATTAAAGACCTTCTGTATGCAGGATGGTATGTTCTCTCAGATCGTGGAAATGTTCGGAGGCAGGGGACAAAACTTCTTGGCAAATCCAAAATATTTTAGAACGATCTATGTATTATCTGATATTTGGTCTGGTATTGGTTGGAACTCTATCATTTACTTAGCAGCTCTTTCTAGTATCGATCAGGAGCAGTACGAGGCAGCTCGTGTGGATGGTGCAAACCGTTTCCAGCAGATGCTTCACATTACACTGCCAGGTCTTGTTCCTACCATTATGATTCTGTTTATCCTTCGTATGGGTAATATTTTGAATGTCGGCTACGAGAAGATTCTTCTTCTGTACAACTCAGCAACCTATGCAACTGCTGATGTTATCTCTACTTATACCTATCGTCTGTCATTTGGTGGAAGTGGAAATCCGATGTATTCGAAGTCGACTGCAATCGGATTGTTTAATACAATCATCAATGTCTGCTTCTTGATGCTGACCAATCTGATCAGTAAGAAAGCAACTGATGCAGGTTTATTCTAATGAGAGGAGGAATTTAAAAATGAGAACGAAAGTAAAAAAACAAAAAATGAAGACCTCCTTGGGAGATAAGATATTTGTCGTTATCAATAGTGCGATTTTGATTTGTCTTTGTATTATCACTCTGTATCCGATCTGGTATGTATTTTGTGCATCCATGACATCGAACACCTATCTGGTTTCCCATCCGGGTATTTTGCTGTGGCCACATGAAATGACATTTGGTGCTTATAAGTTGGCGTTTTCTCATCCACTTCTTCTTTCTGGATATACCAATACGCTGATTATTCTGGCGGTATCATTGCCGATCAATATTTTGATGACATTGTTTGCCGGATACTTTATGGCATCAAAGGATGTTATGTTTAAACCGCTTCTTCAGGGATTGATTATGTTTACGATGTTCTTCTCAGGTGGTATGATTCCTGCTTACTTGAACATTCGTGACTTAGGACTGTACAATTCTCTGTGGGCATTGATTCTTCCAGGTGCTCTGAGTGTGTACAATTCCATCATCTGTAAGACGGCGATTGAATCCGTTCCGGAATCTCTTAAGGAATCTGCTTATATTGATGGTGCAAATGATGTAATCATTCTGTTCCGTATCATTGTTCCGCTAATTAAGGCAACACTGGCTGTACTTCTTCTTTACTATGGTGTTGGCCACTGGAATGCATGGTTCAATGCATCCATTTATCTGAAGGACAATGAGAAGCTTCCAATTCAGAATATCATGAGAGCAATCTTAATTGCAAACTCTAATGTTTTGAACTCGGCAGCAGCAGAAAATGATCAGGTCAACCAGTTTGCAGAGGCTATCAAATATTCTACCATTATTTTGACAACGGTTCCTGTACTTTGTATCTATCCGTTTATTCAGAAGTACTTTGTAAAGGGTGTTATGATTGGTGCTGTAAAGGGCTGATATAGTTACAAGGATTTCTTAAAAAAATTGCCTTTTTCTTCGAAAATTAGTATAATGACCATATTAGAATGGCATGAACGAATAATCGAAGAAAGGGGCTTTTTTTATGAACAGATTTGAAAATGAAAAACGGTGTCAGACATATGAGGTCACTGATTTTCAGCATAATTTTGAGATTGATCGTCCTGTCACTGTTGCGCAGCAGTGGGGACTGCATATTCATTCTACTCATTATGAAGTAATTGTATTTATTCGCGGAAATGTGGATTTTTGGATTGAAGGAAGACGAAAAAAAATGAAATATGGCGATATCGTGATTGTGAATCCACGTGAGATTCACCGCACATTTCAGCTGGATGATTCTGAGTATGAGCGTATTTTAATTCATGTCTCGGATAGCATGCTAAAGGACTTATCGACAGCACAGACAAACTTGTTAAATGTGTTTCATAAAAACAAGGCACATTTTCTGCATTTTTCAGAAGAGGAGATGGACAGGTTTACGCATGATCATATGCAGATGAGAAACTTGTGGAAGAAAAAGGAATATGGGGCAGATCTTTTATGTTCTGCATGGTTTCAGATTTTACTGATTCAGATTTCACAGCAAATGCGTTTGGCAGAAGGTTCTGGTGCATGGGAGAGCGTGGCAGGCTTTGTTGGTGAGGCGCTTGATTATGTTAATACACACATGACAGAGGATATATCGGTTCAGGATATTGCAGATGCATTAAATGTCAGTCAGTCATATTTAAGTCATGCCTTTAAGAAGAGTACTGGATATGGGCTGTGGAATTATGTTATATCAAAAAGACTTGTTTATGCGCAAAAACTTCTCGTGGAAGGTATTTCGGTAACAGAGGCATGTTATGAGAGTGGATTTAGAGATTATGCCCATTTTATTAAGAGTTTTACAAAAACTTTTGGATGTTCTCCAAAGCAATATGGAAAAGAAGAATCCTCTTCATATATGGTGAAATTGAATCTGTGAGAATTTGATATAAGTAATTATCACTTAAAAAATGACATGTATATGTGTTCAAATTTGTGCAAGTGTTCATGTTAAAAAGCAGAAAAACACATATTTTGTACTTGAAATGCAAAGTTTTATTATAAAGAGCTGATATAATAGAATCAGACAAAACGTTTTGGGGAATATGGGTTTGAGTTGTGAAAAGTACACAACTAGATTCATAGAAAAAAGGATGACTAAAAAAATAACCACAACAAATCGTCTGAAATAGCACAAAAAAAGAGGGGTTTTCAGACAGAAAGATGGAGGATTTCTATGAAAAAGATGGTAGGAAGAAGAGTATTAGGTTTTGCTATGGCATCTGTTATGGCAATGGGCATGGGAACCGCTGCAATGGCAGAGGAGACCACTTATCCAATGGACACAGATGCAACATTCGTGTACTGGGGTGAGCTTAATGGAAGTGTATCCGCAAACTTCAACAGTCTGGCAGATACTGAAATCGGAAAAGACTGGCAGGAGAAGACTGGAGTTACAATCGAATTCCAGCATCCGACAGCAGGACAGGCAACTGAGCAGTTTAACCTGATTGTTGCAGACGGTGATTATCCGGATCTGTGGCATAGAGACTGGTCAAACAGCAGTACTTATCCGGGTGGACCAGAGAAGGCTATCGCTGATGGTGTTATCCTCGATCTGACTGATCTGATTAACGATTACTGCCCGAACTTAAAGGCATTTTTGGAAGCAAACCCTGATATTGACCGTCAGGTAAAGACTGACTCTGGTAAGTATTATGTATTCCCGAGTATCAAGGAAATTGATGAGGGATGTACATGTATGGGACCGATGATCAGAAAGGATCTTCTCGAGGAGTTAGATCTTGAGGTACCAGAGACAATCGATGAGTGGCACGATGTACTGACTGCGTTAAAGGAGAATGGTGTAGACGTTCCGCTTTCTTGGAACTTTGGTGACAAGGGAAAGACTTTTGGTTACGCATATGGAACACCAGAAGGATTTGTAGTAGATGATGGTGTATGTGTATACGGACCATCTAAGGCAGAATATAAGGATTATTTAACTACCATGCATCAGTGGTATGAGGAAGGATTACTTGATCCGGATATGTTCTCCGGCGGTGAGGATCAGACTAATACAAAGCTTGCATCTGGTAAGATTGCAGCAACTATGGCATGGGCTGGCGGTACCTTACAGACTGTAAATACCTTAGCACAGGCAGAGAACCCAGACTTCAATCTGACAGCAGCAAAGTGGCCGGTTCTGAATAAGGGTGATGAGCCGCAGTACGGCTTCCGCAATACTCAGTTCTACGATGGAGGTATTGCAATCGGTGGAACATGTAAGGACCCTGTAACTGCAGCAAAGCTTCTTGACTATGGCTACAGTAAAGAAGGTTATATGATGTTTAACTTCGGTGAAGAGGGCGTAAGCTACACAATGGAAGATGGCAAGCCAGTTTACACTGATGAGATCTTAAATAATCCAGAAGGATGGCCGATCAGCCAGGCAATCGCTAAGTATGCAATGGCATGCTACAATGGACCGTTTGTACAGTCTGGTGATTATCAGATGCAGTACTTCCAGGATCCGGAAGCAATCAACGCTATGTATACATGGAACGACTGTAATTCCAAGGAAACCACACGTCCGACTGTTTCTCCGACAGAGGATGAGAGCTATGAGTATGCAACTATCATCAATGAGATGAATACCTATGTAGAAGAGATGACAACAAAGTTCATCATGGGTACCGAGGATATTGAGACTGGTTTTGATGCTTATCTTAAGACCCTGGATCAGTTTGGTCTTGAACGTGCAACCGAGATCATGAACGATGCACTTGCTCGTTATAACGCAAGATAACTATCGTTGCAGGACTTAAGGCAAATGGGAAGAGGGCAGACTTCTTCCCGTTTGTTTTTAAAAAGAAAAATGAGGGACATAACTATGAAAGAAAATATTCACGGGTCTTTTGGGGTAAGAGTGAAAAAGGACTGGAAAAGAAACCGTTCACTTTACATTATGTTTATTCCAGTTGTTTTGTTTTATGTGCTGTTCATGTATAAGCCAATGTATGGCGTAATCATTTCATTTATGGATTACGCACCAGCAAAAGGAATTTGGGGAAGTAAATGGGTTGGCTTTAAACATTTTGAGCGATTCTTCACAGGCCCGTATTTTGGCCGTCTGTTAAGAAATACATTGCTCCTTAGCTTATACAGTATTCTGTTTTGTTTCACAACACCGATTATTCTTGCACTTCTTTTAAATGAAGTACATTGTAAAAAATATAAATCTGTTGCGCAGACACTTAGTTATCTGCCGCACTTTGTTTCTATGGTTGTTACTGCAGGAATCATTAAAGAGTTCTGTATGTCTGACGGACTTTTGAATGATATCATTGTATTGTTTGGTGGATCACGTTCTGCACTTCTTCAAAGACCGGAGCTATATCGAACGATTTATATAGTTTCTGATATCTGGCAGGAGGTCGGCTGGGGTTCCATTATTTACTTAGCTGCACTTGCTGGAATTGACCAGCAGTTGTATGAAGCTGCAGAAATTGATGGTGCAGGAAAGTGGCAGCAGACGCTTAATGTAACAATACCTGGAATTACGCCGACAATCATCACCATGTTTATTTTGAGAGTCGGAAATTTGATGAGCATGGGTTATGAAAAGACAATCTTGCTCTACAGTAGTGCAACATATGAGACTGCCGATATTATTTCGTCCTATATCTACAGAGTTGGTCTGCAGGAGCAGAGTTGGAGTTATTCAACGGCAATTGGTTTGCTTAACTCAGTAATTAACTGTATCCTTTTGGTTGTGACAAATAAGATAAGCAAACGAGTTGCAGCAACCAGTCTGTGGTAAGAAAGGAGAATGCGAAATGGCAAGCAGGAAAAAAATTAGACAATCGGCTTCAGTTTATGTATTTCAGGTATTTAACTATTGCTTTCTGACTGCACTGGTTTTGATGTGTCTGTACCCAATGTGGTACTGCTTAATGGCATCTTTCAGTGAGCCAAGCAAAATGATGGCACATATGGGACCGTTACTGACACCTTTGGGATTTTCAGTAGAGGCATATAAGAAGGTTTTCCTGAATCCTAATATTTTGTCCGGTTATAAGAATACATTAATTATCCTTGTAGTAGGTGTATCACTGAACCTGGTTATGACATCTTTAGCAGCATATGTATTGTCTAGAAAAAATGTAATGTGGAAAAAACCATTAATGATTTTTATCATGATTACCATGTTCTTTAGTGGTGGTTTGATCCCAACGTACTTAAATCTGAAGAGCTTACATTTAAATAATACCCTTTGGGGTCTGATTATTCCGTGGCTGATCAATACCTTTAACATGATTATCATGAGAACGGCATTTGAATCCATACCAGAGAGTTTGATTGAGGCAGCGCAGATTGATGGTGCAACTCATTGGAAGATTTTAAGAAGTATTGTTCTTCCTCTGTCAAAGGCAACAATAGCCGTTATGGTTTTGTATTACGGCGTAGAGAAGTGGAATGGTTGGTTCTGGGCATCTGCTATTATCCGTGATCGTTCCAAGCTTCCGCTGCAGGTTATCTTAAGAGAGATTCTTCTTTCTTCAACTCAGTCTATGCAGACTGGATCAGGCGGAAGTGATACAGAGGCAATTGGTATTACAATTCGTTACGCAACAACAATAGTTGCAACAGTCCCGATTCTTTGTGTATACCCGTTTGTTCAGAAGTACTTTACAAAGGGTGTTATGATCGGAGCTGTAAAGGAGTAATAAAAATATAACTTGTGAAAGGAGAAAATAAGATGCTGTATCCAATTGAAAATGAGATCCGTCAGGTAAAGAGCTTAGACGGCATCTGGCGATTCAAAAAAGAAAATCGCATGGAAGAAGGTTTTGAGGAAAAGTGGTATGAAAAGCCACTTTCGAATTTTATCGATATGCCAGTTCCAGCAAGCTACAATGACATCACAACTGATAAAGAGTTGCGTGATCATGTTGGTTGGGTGTGGTATGAGACCGATGCTGTGATTCCTCGTGCGTGGACAAAGGATCAGCGAATTGTAATTCGTTTTGGCAGTGTTACTCAGCATGCAGTTGTCTATTTAAACGGTGAGGAAATTGCACGTCATAAGGGCGGTTTCCTTCCATTTGAGGCAGATATCACCGATAAGGTGCATGAGGGAAAAAATCGTTTGACAGTAGCTGTCAGCAATCTTCTTGACTGGAGCTGCATTCCAAGCGGTGAGTACAAATTTGTTAAAAACTGGCTCTATCCAGAGGGACATTGGGAGCAGGAATATTTCTTCGATTTCTTTAACTATTCTGGTATCCATCGTCCTGTTCGTCTCTACACAACGCCTCTGTCATATGTATCAGACGTTACTGTAAAGACAACAATCGAGGGTGCTGACGGAATTGTATCATATGAAATCGAAACAGCTGGAGCTTCTAGTGAGCAGCCAGTACATGTTGTGATTCGCGACGAACAAGGGGAAGTAGTTGCGCACGGCGAGGGTCGAAAGGGAAAAATTATTATTAACAATGCTCATCTGTGGGAACCAGGTGCAGCATATCTGTATCAGTTTGATATTACATATGGGGAAAAATCTGCTGAGAATACAGATCATTACACACTGCCATTTGGTGTGAGAACAATTGAAGTTACTGAAAAAGAGTTTAAGATCAATGGAAAGCGCTTCTACTTTAAGGGCTTTGGTAAGCATGAGGACAGCGATATTCGCGGAAAGGGTCTGGATCAGGCACTTAACGTAAGAGATGCTGAGCTGTTAAAGTGGATGGGTGCAAACTCCTTCCGTACATCTCATTATCCATACTCTGAAGAAATGATGCAGCTAGCAGACCGTCAGGGCTTTGTCATTATTGATGAAGTTCCAGCAGTTGGTATGAATCTGTTTATTCCGAATGCACCGGATGTTTTTACACCTGAGCGCGTCAATGAAAAGACATTGGAGCATCATAAGACTGTTCTAAGAGAGCTGTATCAGCGCGATAAGAATCATCCATGTGTTGTAATGTGGAGTGTGACCAATGAGCCTCATTCAAGTGAGGAGAGTGCGCGGACGTATTTTACAGAGGTAGTAAAGCAGATTCGCTCACTTGATGATACACGTCCAGTTACAGGCATTATGTGCGTGGATGTACAGGAAGACAAGATCTCTCAGCTGTTTGATGTTGTATGCATCAACCGTTATTTTGCTTGGTATCTGCAGACTGGCAGGACTGAAACCATTTATCCGATGATGAAGAAGGATCTTGAAGATTGGCACGCAAAATATCATAAGCCTGTTATTGTTACTGAGTATGGCGCTGACACTATTGCCGGAATGCATAAGCTTCCAGAGGTAATTTTCTCAGAGGAATATCAGGTAACATATCTTGAGGAAAATAATAGAGCAATGGATTCCTGCGATTTCGTAGCAGGTGAGCATATTTGGGCATTTGCAGACTTTATGACAAGTTTTGGCCTTCGCCGTATTGATGGAAATAAGAAGGGAATTTTCACCAGACAGCGTCAGCCAAAGGCAGCAGCATTTGCAATCAGAAAGCGTTGGCTGGAGAAATAAACAGCGCATGTTAAAAAGACATAAGAATGAATGAAAGAAACACCAAAGACAGGTGAAATCGTAAGGTTTTAGTTTGTCTTTGGTGTTTTTTGTTGCAAAAAGAAAGGACAAATGATAAGCTAGGAAAAAAGTGATTGTTTGAAGGAGAAAATAATATGGCAAACCCAGACAGCCAAGAATCTAAATACTGGAAGTTAATGAATGAACTGAAACAAAAAATAGTAGATGGTACTTATCAGGCAGGTGATAAAATGTCGTCGGAGAATGAACTGGCTGCTTTTTATCAGGTGAGCCGTCATACAGTTAGAAAGGCACTCGCAATTTTGGAGCATGAAGGCTATATTTATGCTGTTCACGGCAAAGGAACATTTTGTTCAGAGATGGGACGTCATACAAAGACATCTCGTAATATCGCTGTTGTGACGACATATTTGTCAGATTATATTTTTCCGTCTGTTATTCAGGGAATCGATCAGGTGATGACCGATAACGGCTACAGCATTCTGCTAAAGAATACAAAGAACTCCTCCAGTGCAGAGGGAAAATGCTTGGAGGAGCTTCTCTCAAAAGATATCGAAGGATTGATCATCGAGCCGAGTAAGAGTGAAATCTACTGTCGCCATATTGCTCTGTACAAAAAATTAGACGAATTCCATATCCCATATGTGTTTATTCAGGGAACTATGGAACAATTAAGTGACCGCCCATATGTGATGATGGACGATTTTAAAGGTGGATATTTAATCACAAAATATTTGCTCTCCTTGGGACATCGGAAAATACTTGGTATGTTTAAGGCAGATGACAGGCAGGGAATAGAAAGGCATCGCGGGTATGCAAAAGCGCTTCAAGAGTACGGAGTTTTCTACGATCCCGACAGGATCATTTGGTTTCACACAGAAGATCGTGCTGTTAAACCATTTGCAAGACTGCGTGCAATGGCAGCGTCAGGAATAAAGTTTGACAGCGTTGTCTGCTACAACGACCAGATTGCAATCAAGACAATTCAGACATTGTCTCAGCTTGGACTTCGCGTACCAGAAGACATCTCCGTAACCGGATACGACAATTCCTTTCTAGCCGAAAATTATCAAGTTGGCCTGACAACCATCGCTCATCCGCACGAAAAGTTAGGGGAAATCGCAGCAAAGCTTTTGTTAGATCTGATGCAGGAAAAAACACTCTCCCTCGCCGACCGTCAGATCGTCATAGAGCCAGAGCTAATAGAGAGGGAATCTTGCAAACCTAGGTAAAAATTTCAATACCACTTTACGCAAGCTGCGAAAAGTGGTATTATTGTATCTAACGGCATTTACTGATTTAAAGTGCAATAGTTTACCGCGCCAACGCGGCAATGAAAGGAAAAATAGATAAATGAGACAGCTAATGTTAGGAAACAAGGCACTCGCAAGAGGTCTGTATGAGGGCGGCTGCAGTATTGTATCAAGCTATCCGGGAACTCCGAGCACAGAGGTGACAGAGGAAGCGGTCAAGTTTGAGGAAATTTACTGCGAGTGGGCACCAAATGAAAAGGTTGCGCTAGAGACAGCGTTCGGCGCATCGCTAGCAGGAAAAAGAAGCTTCTGTGGTATGAAACATGTAGGTTTAAATGTTGCAGCAGATCCGCTTTTTACTTGCTCCTATACTGGAGTAAACGGTGGACTGATTATCTGTGTGGCAGATGATCCAGCAATGCATTCATCTCAAAATGAGCAGGATTCCAGACACTATGCAATCGCAGCAAAGGTGCCGATGCTAGAGCCAGCAGATTCTGCAGAAGCCTGTGAGTTTGCAAAGGCAGCTTATGAAATTTCAGAGGAGTTTGACACACCAGTTATCATTCGCATGTGCACAAGAATTGCGCATTCACAGAGTATTGTTGATACGAAAGAGCGTGTCTGTCCACCGACAAAGCTGTACGAAAAAAATATCAGGAAGTATGTCATGACACCGGCCAATGCGATTGCGCGTCACCCGTTTGTTGAGGAGAGAACGGCACGTCTGGCTGAGTTTTCCAATACTAGCTCGCTAAATCGCGTGGAAAAGGGAAGTGAGCCAGTCGGAATCATCACTTCTTCAACCTCCTACCAGTATGTGAAGGAGATTTTTGGCGATCACGTCAGCATTTTAAAGTTGGGAATGGTCAATCCGCTTCCAGAAAAGTTACTATTAGACTTTGCCAAGGGAAAAGAGCTGTTGCTGGTTGTGGAAGAGCTTGATCCAGTGATTGAAACCTACTGCAAGAGCTTAGGTCTTTCGGTTCACGGAAAAGATGTACTTCCGATGACAGGTGAGTTTTCACAAAATCTGCTTGCAGAAAAGCTAAGTAAAGCATTTCCAAAGCTTGCTGAACTAATAGGAACGATTCCATCTGGCAGAAAACTTGATGAGGAGATTCCAGGTCGTCCGCCGGTGATGTGCGCTGGATGTCCACACCGTGGATTATTCTATACATTGTCAAAGAATAAATGTACCGTGCTTGGCGATATCGGCTGCTATACGCTTGGTGCAGCTGCGCCGTTATCTTCCATTGATATGACACTTTGCATGGGTGCATCTGTCAGCGCAATCCATGGCTTTAACAAGGCGCTCGGAGAAGAGAGCGAGAAGAGAACAGTTGCAGTAATCGGTGATTCCACATTTATGCATTCTGGAATGACTGGACTTGCGAATATCGCATACAATCAGAGTAACTCCACCGTCATCATTTTGGACAACTCAATTACTGGAATGACTGGACATCAGCAAAACCCAACGACAGGCTATAATATCAAGGGCGATCCGGCCGGAAAGATTGATTTGGAGAGTCTGTGCCGTGCGATGGGCATTCGCCGTGTCACAGTTGTTGATCCATATGATTTGGATGCGTGTGACCGCGCCGTAAAGGAAGAGCTTGCAACCCCAGAGCCGTCTGTTATCATCAGTCGTCGTCCGTGTGCACTGTTAAAATATGTAAAGCATAAGCCGGCTCTTGTTGTCGATCAGGAGAAATGTGTTGGCTGTCGCGCCTGCATGAAGCTAGGCTGTCCGGCAATCAGCATTCGAGGCAAAAAGGCAATGATTGATGCAACACAGTGTGTTGGCTGTGGTGTCTGCAGTAAGTTGTGTCGTCCAGGTGCATTAGGGGAGGTAACAAAATGACAAAGAATATTATGATCGTCGGTGTCGGCGGACAGGGATCGTTACTGGCAAGTAAGCTTTTGGGATGGCTTTTACTAAATGAAGGCTATGATGTAAAGGTTTCTGAGGTGCACGGTATGAGCCAGAGAGGCGGAAGTGTTGTCACCTATGTGAGATTTGGCGAGAAGGTGTATTCACCGATTATAGATAAGGGCGAGGCAGATTTGATTGTCTCCTTTGAAAAGCTTGAGGCAGCCCGCTATCTGGATTATTTAAAGCCAGATGGCACAGTGGTTGTCAACACACAGCAGATTGATCCAATGCCGGTTGTGACAGGGGCAACTGTCTATCCGCAGGATTTAATCGAGAAGATGAAAGTGGCTGGTGCAAATGTGGATGCGATGGATTGCCTGACACTTGCAAGAGAGGCAGGCTCTGAGAAGGCCGTCAATTTGGTCCTTCTTGGTCGCCTATCAAGACACTATGACATTCCACTTGAACATTGGCAGGCTGCGATTGAGGCATGTGTGCCAAAGAAGTTTCTTGAGATCAACCAGAAAGCCTTCCTTCTGGGACGAAATACAAAGCTGGATGGCGAAAACTAAACAAAGGGGAAAAAGAAAATGCCTGTAACTGATTTGCTGGAGCGAAATCATAAATTGTACGGAGATGAGGTCGCTTTGGTGGAGCTAAATCCGCTGATGAAGGATACAAGAAAGACAACTTGGAAGGAGTATGATCTGGTTCAGCAGACCTCCCCAGTTGCCTATCGAAGAGAGATTACATGGAGCGTTTTTGATGAGAAGGCGAACCGTGTTGCCAACATGCTTTTAAGCCGTGGCATCAAAAAAGGAGATCGTGTTGCGATTTTGATGTTCAACTGTCTGGAATGGCTTCCGATTTATTTTGGAATTTTAAAGACGGGCGCAATTGCGGTTCCGTTTAACTTCCGTTTCTCAGCAGACGAGATTCAATACTGTGCCGATTTGGCTCAGGTTCATATTCTGTTCTTTGGCTCTGAATTTATTGGTCGAATTGAGTCAATTGCCGATGAGCTGCAAAAAGGTCGTCTGCTAATCTATGTCGGAGATGGTTGTCCAACCTTTGCAGAGAGCTATAGGGAGCTGGTTGCAGACTGCTCAAGCCAGGCGCCTCTTGTTCGACTTGAGGAAGAGGATGATGCGGCAATCTATTTTTCATCTGGTACGACCGGATTTCCAAAGGCCATTTTACATAATCACGAGAGCTTGTCTCAGGCGGCACAGATGGAGCAAAAGCACCATTTGACCAGCCGTGATGATGTCTTTTTGTGCATCCCGCCTCTGTACCATACCGGAGCAAAATTTCACTGGATGGGCAGCTTATATGCAGGAAGTAAGGCAGTCCTTTTGAAAGGTACCACACCAGAGATTATTCTCGATGCTGTCTCAAAGGAGCAGTGCACAATTGTCTGGCTTTTGGTTCCGTGGGCTCAGGATATTTTAGCCGCTCTTGACAGAGGAGATATCAAGCTAGAAGACTATAAGCTTGACCAGTGGAGACTGATGCACATTGGTGCCCAGCCGGTTCCACCGTCATTAATTCGCCGCTGGAAGCAGTATTTTCCACACCACAAGTATGATACCAATTATGGCTTGTCTGAGTCCACCGGTCCTGGCTGTGTGCATCTTGGACTTGATAACATTGATAAAGTTGGTTCCATCGGTATTCCAGGTTATCGCTGGTCCTGTAAAATTGTCGATGAAAATGGCAACGAGGTCAAGCAGGGCGAGGTTGGTGAGCTTTGTGTCAAGGGTCCTGGTGTGATGACTTGCTACTATAACGATCCGAAAGCGACAGCTGAGACACTCAAAAACGGTTGGCTCTACACTGGAGATATGGCAATGCAGGACGAGGATGGCTTCTACTTCCTCGTTGACCGAAAGAAAGATGTCATCGTCAGCGGTGGTGAGAATATCTATCCAGTTCAGATTGAGAATTTCTTAAGTGCCTATGAGAAGGTGCAGGATGTCGCAGTCATTGGACTGCCTGACAGCCGTCTTGGTGAGATCACGGGAGCTGTCATTCAAGTAAAAGATGGTATGGAATGCACAGAAGAAGAGATTAATGAGTACTGTCAGAAGCTGCCTCGCTATAAGAGACCAAAGAAAGTTATCTTTGCCGAAGTGCCGCGCAATGCAACTGGAAAGATCGAAAAGCCGGCCCTTCGAAAGAAATATGGTGCCGAGCATCTGGTTGCACAGCAGAATTTGGCCTGACCAGTTACAAAATGAAATTGTGCAGCGCAAAATACCACTTTGTCGGCGCAAGCCACGACAAAACTTTGTACCCTGGAATGAAATCTCCAAGATCCATTAAAACCGGAGAGTACAAAAGACAAAATAGTAAAATCACTGGAATCAGCGCATCAAAGGCGAGCGATGATTTTATGATCTGGCCGAGAAGTGTACAGAGGATGCTGCACAGCGCAGAAAAAACAATCAAAAGTGCAAGCTCTGCGATAAGTGTTACATTTATTGGGGCGACAGAGCCGATGATAAGTGCAAGCAAACCAAAAACAGAAAGAAACAGAGCTGGAAGATAGCTATACAAAAAAGGGACAAACCATTTTTCGTCTGGACGGCGAAGAAGGAAGCGTCCCTTTTTTGCGTCGTGGCGAAACTGGGAGCTTCCTGCAAGTGCAGTCAGCATTATAAAAAGTACGGCAAGTCCGCGAACTGGAATTTGAAATAGTGCCTGATCATCATAGAAATTTTCTGGAATATCCTCATATACAACATGAAAGACTGGTGTGTTTTCCTTCTCATATTCATAGTGCTCATCGACAAGTGCTTTTAGTTCATCGGCTTTTTTTAATGAGACGACATCGTAAGATGCAATAAAATCAGCAAGCATTGTCTTTGCATATTCTTGAAAAATTGCATTGTAGACAGCTTCGTTTACAACAGCCGTAAGAACAGTTGAAGGAGAAGTGTAAACGCTGATACATCCGTCTTCGCCAGCCTGCATCTGTGACTCTAAATCATTTGGAAATTCATAACCGCACTCTGCTTTTCGAAGATTAATATCTTCCTGCATGTAATCTAGTGATGAAGATCGGTAAAAACGATACAATCCATCATCAAGTGACTCAAGATTAGTAAGCACAGCTTCGGTCATTTCATCAGGATTGGCACAGTATAATCCAATGCGGATGATTTCGTGGCGGTCTGCATTTTGTGCCGCAGCAATGCCAATAACAAGAAGAATAGCGGCCATACACCAGAGTGATTTTTTCTTTCTTGTATAGCGGGCAAGGAATGAGAACCAGGCACGAAGTAATTTTAAATTTTTATTTTTATTCATACTTGCTCCTTTCTCTGAGTGAGGGTGCCAGCTTTCCTTTTTTGAATGCGCCTGCAAGAAGTGCAGCGATTATCAAAAGGATTCCTTCTATAATCAGAATAATGATGTCAAAACTGGAAACGCTTTGACCAAATTGCCAGAATATCATATTTTTTAATTGGATTCCAGGCAGTGTGGCACTTATGCGGCGAAGCATATCCGGCAAAAATGCAGAAGGAATCAGACAGCCTGAGGCATACATTACAAGAAGAGATACAGCAAATGTGGTTATCATACAGGCCTGCTTGCCATGGCAGATGCGGCAGATAAAAAGTTCAAGCGCGCATGAAAAAAATGCGCATACAAAGCAAGAAACAAGTGCGCGCCCAATCAAAAAGGCCGGAACAATATGTGCTGAGCTTCCGATTGTACCGATTAAGAGGCAGCCAATTGAAAAAATGAGCCATTGACAGATGACTGCTGCAAAGAAATCTGCAAGAAGGCAAAACGAATCAGAGAGGCCAAGGCGCGAGAGTGCAGGTAAGACGGCGCGGTTTGGCGCAACAAAGAAAAAGCACAGATTTATGCCCGACAGCAAGAACAAAAGAGCCAGTCCGCTGCATAGATAGCCAACAAGAACGAAATCTGTGGCAGGTGCGTTGTCAGAAGAGATTTCTTCCTTTTCAAGACTACTCTCTTTGCTGTCGCTTCCAACAATTTGAAACAGTGCATTACGCTCCAAAACAGCATTGATATACAAATCGTTTAGCTGTGTGTTTGCTTTATCCTGCTGTTTTTCGGTAGCATCAAAGTCATCATAGATTTCATACAGCGCATAGACTCCAGTTTGAGAGCTTGCTACCATTTGGGAGAGGCTGTCAACAATTTGACGAAAGATTACTGTCTCAATGCTTGGCTCACCAGGATAAATGATGCGGGCAGGAAGATCATTCGTGCCGCTCATGATAGTGTGGATCATGCCTTCTGGGATAATGACGGCTGCCTTAACCTCACCTGAATCGAGCATGGCTTTTGCTTCGTCCTCAGAGGTGGTTTGTTTAATTGTGACCATCGAGGATAAGCTTTCCATGTTTGAGACCATGCCGAGTGCAAGTGAATAATGAAGTCCTGCATTTTTGGGCATAACGAAGACAACGTTAAAATGTGAAGCGGCTGCAGTGTCATTTTTTTGATTGACGAATGAAAGGCCATATATGGCTGCTGCGCAGATGATGCCTAAAAGAGCGAGGCCGCACAAAAGCTTTCCGAGCCTTCCAAAGCAGCGTTTCCAGGTAAAGGCTAGGTAACAACGACGTAAATCAGAATCAAAAAAAGGCTTGCCGCGTTTTGAATCATTTGAATTTAAAGTAAAACTCATGATAAGTATTCAATAATCTCCTTTACTGGTGTGTCGGCTGCAAGTGTTCTTGCATGACCGTCCTTTAACAGAATCAGTTTGCTGCATAAATCAAAATCAGCCTCTTCATGTGTAGCAAGAAGAACGGTATTTCCCTGAGCACAGTATAAACGAATATATTCGCGTATATCCTCCTTGCAGACAAGATCTAGTGCAGCATCAGGTTCATCAAGAAGTAAAAGCGTTGGGCGCGATGCAAGTGCGCAGGCAATGCTTAGGCGCTTTTGCATGCCGCCAGAGAGTGTCTTTGCTTTTTTGTGGAGGAAAGGTTCAATTTTTAATATGGATAGAAAACCATCCTTTAAATCATCTTCAATGGAATATTCGGTAGCGCTGTACCATAATTTCAAGTGATCCATGGCAGTCATATCAGGGAAAAGTGGGTTGTTTTGAGCCACATATCCGATTTTTGTGGACTGCAGAGATGGGTTTTTTAACAGATTCTTTCCATCAAATAGAATAGTTCCGCTGTCTGGCGTATCTGTTCCTGAAAGAATATGCAAAAGTGTAGACTTTCCGCAGCCGTTAGGACCGAGTAAGCCAATGCATTCGCCAGGTGCAGCATCAAACGATACATTTTGCAAAACCTGCTGTTTTTTATAAGATTTTGAAATAGATTGTATAGATAACATAAGACTCCATTCTGCTGCGAGGCATTTTGCAGCAAACTTGTTGACTGTAACAAAAACAGTATAGCATAAAATGAGCAGTAAAATATATATAGAAATTGACTTTTTTGCAACTCTGAGATACAGTAAAATCAGAAAGATATATGCTGCAAAAGGAAGGAGTGAGTAGTTTATGAGGAAAAAAAAGAGGTGGGCACTGATTATGGCAATCGTTATGCTAGTATTGTCTGTGCCAAATAGTATGATACAGGCGCAGGAAATACAGAGTACACAAGAGTTTGCTATAGAATGTGCAGTGGAAAGTGAGAGCAATCCGCTATATGGTTTTAATAGTGAGACTAGCACGGAAGTTACATTTGAAAGTGCACAGCAAACAAAGGTTCCAGAAACATCAGGTCCCAGATTAGAAAATTTTGATTTGGGAATTGCATATCTTAGAAATGCGTTTGTGAATAGAGAGACGCATATTGAATTTGGTTTTTATTGCGATCAGCCAATTGATAGAGCAGGTGATGTGATTAAGAATGCACTTTTTGTACATACAAAAAATCCGATTGAAGGAGATTATTTGAAGTTTCAGTATCGGCAGTATAAAGTCACGCGGTATCTTGTAGCATCTGGATCTCGATATTGTTATCTTATTTTTATGGATGTTGTTTATATGACAGATAGTGCACAAGAAGCAGCAGTCAGTACAGCAGTAAGCGATCTACTTGGGAGTCTTGGTATAAATTCAATGGATTCCTACAGTAAAATAAAAACAATTTATAATTGGATCTGTCAGAATGTTTCATATGATTATGCACATGTGGGCAATACGGAGTATTTAAAACAGTTTTCTGCATATGGAGCGCTGGTTGAAGGCACGGCAGTTTGTCAGGGATATGCTGTGTTATTGTACAGATTGCTGCTTGAAAGTGGTGTTGACGTGCGTGTGATTCCAGGAACAGGAAATGGTGCACTTCATGCGTGGAATATTGCTGAATTAAATGGAGTCTATTATAATTTGGATTCAACTTGGGATGCAGGAAAAGATTTGTATGGATATTTTCTTTGTAGTGAGAACGATTTTTTAGGCCATGTAAGATTGGATGATTACCGTACTGACGAATTTATGACTTTATATCCGATGTCACCTAAAACTTTTGAGGATAAAGAGAAAACGACATCAGAAGAAACAACACCAGAGACGATTCCAGAAACAACACCAGAAGAGACAGAGCCAGAGGAGACAACGTCAGAAGAAACTGAGTCAAGTACGCAGGAAACAACACCAGAGGGAGATTCTTCGGTCGAACAACCTACATCAGAGCAGGAAACAACACCACAGAAAAAATATCCAGAAGGGTTGGCATTAGATGAAAATGGAGTCTGGAAGTATTATAAAAATGGTGAGATATGTACGAGTTACACGGGTCTGACATTGTACTATGGGACATGGTATTATGTAGAAAAAGGTGTACTCAACTGGAATTATACAGGTCTGACAAATTACTATGGGACATGGTATTATGTAAAAGGCGGACGCTTGGATTGGGGATATACAGGTCTGACAAAGTATTATGAAACATGGTATTATGTAGAAAAAGGTATACTCAATTGGAACTATACAGGTCTGACAAATTATTATGGTACTTGGTATTATGTACAGAGGGGTATACTGAATTGGAATTATACAGGTTTGACGAATTATTACGGAACTTGGTATTATGTAAAAGGCGGACGCCTAGATTGGGGATATATAGGTCTGACGAATTATTATGGTATTTGGTATTATGTACAGAAGGGTATACTGAACTGGAATTATACAGGTTTGACGAATTATTACGGAACTTGGTATTATGTACAAAAGGGAATTTTAAACTGGAAGTATAATGGAATTATATATCATGATGGATTGCGTTATACTGTGACAAATGGAGTAGCAAAGTACATGTAGTTCAGTGGTTACGTTTTCCTTTACAACCAGTAACGCTTATGCTATACTGCGAATAGAAGCTATCAGGCAAATATTGGCTTAAAAGCTATAGTTTGTCAAAGAAAGCAAGACAAAAAGAAAGGTAAATGAAACAATGAAGGGAATTATTTTAGCAGGCGGCAGTGGTACAAGACTGTATCCGCTGACCAGAGTAACATCAAAGCAGCTGCTTCCAATTTATGATAAGCCGATGATTTATTATCCACTGTCTGTTCTTATGAACGCAGGAATCCGCGAGATCTTAATCATCTCTACACCAGATGATACACCGAGATTTGAGGCACTTTTAGGTGATGGTCATCAGTTTGGAATCGAGCTGTCTTATGCTGTGCAGCCAAGCCCAGACGGACTGGCTCAGGCATTTATTATCGGCGCTGATTTTATTGGCAATGATAATGTAGCAATGGTTCTTGGCGATAACATTTTTGCAGGTCATGGTCTGACAAAGAGATTAAAGGAAGCAGCAGACCGCAAAGTCGGTGCTACTGTATTCGGCTATTATGTAGACGATCCGGAGCGTTTTGGTATTGTTGAGTTTGATAAGAATGGAAAGGCAATCTCTATCGAAGAAAAGCCGGCACATCCAAAGAGCAACTATTGTGTAACTGGTCTTTATTTCTATGATAACCGTGTTGTTGAGTATGCAAAGAACTTAAAGCCATCTGCAAGAGGAGAGCTTGAAATCACTGATCTGAACCGCATTTATCTGGAGAACGGTGAATTAAATGTTGAGCTTTTGGGACAGGGCTTTACATGGCTTGATACTGGTACACATGAGTCTTTAGTAGATGCAACTAACTTTGTACGTACCGTTGAGACACATCAGCACAGAAAGATTGCTTGTCTTGAGGAGATTGCATACTTAAATGGATGGATCACAAAGGAGCAGCTGATGGAGGTTTATGAGATCTATAAGAAGAATCAGTATGGTGCTTATCTGTTAGATGTCATGAATGGAAAGTACATCGACAAATAAAATAATGATGAAAAGAAAATATCGTGTGATATTGCTGGCAGCGCTGGTGCTTAGCTGGATGGGCATGATTTTTATGTTCTCCAGTCAGGACGGCGCTGCGTCGTCTGAGACGAGCGGTCGGGTAGTAGAACGGGTGATTGCCGTAATAAAACCTGATTTTAACAGCCTTGCAAAGAGCGAACAGATCAGCTTTCGAAAGATGGTCACATTTTTTGTACGCAAGGGAGCGCATTTTACAGAATACATGATTCTGGGCGTGCTTCTTTTTTTATTTTATTATGAGTGGAGACCGAAGATTTTTCAGGTGCCGCAAAAGGAAAATATGCATATAATGAAGCTTCGCCTACGCCGCATCTGGTTTACGGCTTGGATCACAGGTACGCTTTATGCAGCAAGCGATGAGTTTCACCAGATGTTTACTGGAGGGCGTTCCCCACAGGTAAGGGATGTGTGTATAGATAGCTCTGGAGCAGCAGTTGGATGTCTGCTTGCACTGATGGTCATAGTGTTCATATTAAGAAAATTTGCAAGAAAAATGCAGAGGCAGGCAGAAAAATAATATGTAAAAGTAAAACAAAATAAGGCATCAAAGCGAAAAATGAAAGTGAAGATGCCAAAGACAAGACATCATATAGGACAGCAGGAGGAATAAAAAATGACAGAAGCATTTGAAAAGAATATCAGAAAAGTAGTGCCGTATGTTCCGGGGGAACAGCCACAAAATCCAAACGTGATAAAGCTAAACACAAATGAAAATCCCTATTCACCTGCACCTGGTGTAGCGCGCGTGTTAAAGAGCATGGATGCAGATCTGTTGCGTCTTTATCCAGATCCGACAAATGGTTGTCTTGTAAAAGCACTGGCAGATTATTATGGATTATCAGAGGAGCAGGTCTTTGTGGGAATTGGTTCTGATGATGTTCTAAGTATGAGCTTTCTGACATTTTTTAATTCTGGAAAACCTATTCTGTTTCCAGATGTAACTTATTCATTCTATGATGTTTGGGCTGATCTGTACCGTATCCCATATGTGACATGTGCGCTTGATGATCAGATGATGATCAAAAAGGAAGATTATTTCAAAGAAAATGGTGGTATTGTGATCCCAAATCCGAATGCACCGACTGGAGTATATGAGCCGCTTGAGACATTTGCGGAAATTTTACAGAAGAACACAGATGTTGTTGTCATTGTCGATGAAGCCTATGTGGATTTTGCAGATGGCCCATCAGCACGCACTCTGATTGAAAAGTATCCAAATCTGCTTGTTGTTCAGACTTTCTCAAAGTCACGTTCAATGGCTGGAATGCGTATTGGCTATGCGATGGGAAATAAAGAACTGATTAAAGCACTTAATGATGTAAAATATTCTTTTAATTCCTATACAATGAGCCGTGCTGCGCTTCTTTGCGGTGTTGAGGCTGTAAATGATAAAGCTTATTTTGAGGAACATGTAAAAAAAATTTGTGAAACTCGTGAAAAGACAAAGAAAGCATTGGCAGCGCTTGGCTTTTCTTTCCCAGACTCCAAGTCAAACTTTATCTTTGCAGCACACAAGAGCATGCCCGCAAAGGAGATTTTTGCAGCATTAAAGGCTAGAAATATTTTTGTTCGTTATTTTAATAAACCAGGTATTGATAATTATCTGCGTATCACAATCGGTACTGATGAGCAGATGCAGGCACTAGAGGCAGCATTGAGAGAAATCTTGCCGCAGGCATAAAGAATATGTAACTATTCAGAGCCATGCAAAATTGCTTTCTGTGAATGCTTGCATTCAGACAGAATAGCAATTTTATATGGCGAGGTAACCACATGAGCAAAATAGAAGCATCGAAGATGCGATTTTGCGAATGTGGTTCTGAATAGTTACGAATATACAAAAATAAATTAGATAAAAAGGCAGAGGCAAAATCGGTAAAAAGATTTGCCTCTGCTTTTGTGTCTCTTAAAATGGATGCTTCCGGTATTGTGCAGGTGTTACCCCAGTCAGCTTCTTAAATTGACGATAGAAGTGCACTTCATTGTTATATCCGCAAAATTCAGCAATCTGGGAGAGAGAAAGATTGCTGGTAGACAGATTGAATCTCGCTCGTGTCACACGCATAAGAATCAGATCCTGCTGAAAGGAAATGCCAAACAGCTTTTTATAGATAAGCTGAAAATATGATTCACTTATATTAAGCTGCTTGGCACATCGTGCAATCGAATGCTTTTGTTCAAGTGAATTAGAAATTTCAAGGTGAAGCTGTTTAAGCTGATTTTCAAGAGGTGTGATATATGTACGGCTTTTGAAAGATGCATGTGCTGTAGAAAGGCTGTTAAATAAAAAGGTAAACAGAGCACGCATATTTTCATCCTTTAAGTCAGGCTGTCCAAAGGAAAGTTCTAGTAGAATATGACGGATGCAGAAGGAAAAAATATCAGTGTCTTCAACTGAGAACGGATGGTTGCTGATCGCATTTAAGCGTTCAATGAGTTTGGGTTCATCAGTATCAAAGTGAAGCCAGTCATTTACATAATCACCGTCTGGATTTCCATAATAATTTGGTGTGTGTGGTGCTAAGATAATTATTTGCGGAGGCTCAACGGAAAAATGCTCTGAACCGATATCAAAGCTTCCGTGAGAACGAACAACAAGCAGTATAAAATGAGGGAGTCCCTTAGGACGGCTCATTCGAAAAGTGCTTGGGTGAATGTTAATATATCCTCCTGTGATTGCCTTGATCATGAAACATATACCTCCTTTTGAATAGTTACATGATAGGATATGTTAGTTTTTTTACTAGTTTATGTTATTGCATCAAGTTTGTCAATGATGTATGATAAAAGAAAATGAAAAAAGAATACTGTTTGAATATAACATACAAACAGATAACTAATATAAATACTTTATATGGAAAAAATATATAATAATCAAAAGGGGAGGATGAAAAATACAGGACATAGTTGATTGATGTAATGCATAAAAACAACAGTCTTGTGTTGAATATGTTTGAAAAATGAAAATGCTTGATAAAATCAAGAATTATGCTAAACATTATGAAAACGAAGTGCGCGACATTTCAAATCAGCTAAGAGATGAAATGATGCCAGAGCTTTCAAGAGAATTGTTTGACGAATATGAGATTACAGGAAATCGTCTGCGCTATGAGGAAGGCTACTTCAAGAGAAGAGAGTTTTTATCTACATTTGGCCTTGCAAGTGTGATCTGGCATAAGAAAGAAGATATTGAAAAGCTTGAGTATGTTATAAAAGGAATTTGCTCAGAGGAATGCTGGGCACTCTCTGCACACGTAAAGCGTCTGGAGAATCCAAACTGGCGTATGACTATTGATCTTACTGCAAGTGAGACAGGACATACGTTGGCACATCTATATACGCTGCTTAAAGATGAGCTGTCTGAGGAGACAAAGGAATGTATTCGCAAGGAAGTATTTCGGCGTATTCTGACACCGTTTATGAGTGCGAAGGCACCAGCGTATTGGTGGGAGGGTGCAACGAATAACTGGAATGCAGTTTGCTGTGGAAATATTGGAAGTACAGCGATATATCTGTTAGAGGATGGACCAGAGAAAGATGCTTTTTTAGAGCGTATTCGCTATGCTATTGAAACTTATTATCTTGCTGGTTTTGGCGATGATGGTGTCTGTGAAGAAGGCCTTGGCTACTGGGTATATGGCTTTATGAACATGGTAGTCTTTGCTATGGATCAGAGATTACGTGATCCGGCTCATGATATGATGGCATTAAAGAAGGTAGAGAAAATTGCTCATTTCCAGGAAATGTGTTATTTTTCACATGGCCGCACGATCAGCTTTTCAGATGGAAGCAGCAATGGAGAATATCCAATGGGATTGACATGCTGTCTGGCAAATCTTTACAAGGATATTAGGTTCCCGGATCCAATCTACGCAAGAGGCTTTTCAGGAGATCGTTGCTGGAACTGGAACGAGCTGTATACAGGATGGTATTGGACTAAGAATTATCTGGAAGATGTTGAAAAGAAGATAGTAGAGGAGCCAAAGCCACTTTTAGAAGAAGGTACTGATTTTTTAAAAGATGCGCAGTGGTGTATTCTTAGAGGTAAAGATAATACAGCATTGGTTGCTAAGGGTGGAAATAATGATGAACCTCATAACCATAATGATGTAGGAAGTTTCTTATATCTGGCAGATGGAGAGGAACTTTTAGAGGATTTAGGTTCAGGTGAATACACAAAGAAGTATTTCTCAGATGAACGCTATGAAATTTTCTGTACACGCGGAAAAGGCCATAACATGCCAATTATCGGCGGTGTAGATCAGAAGGCTGGATCAAAGTATCGCGCAGATGCATTTGAGCGAAAGGATGAGAATACTATTTTAATTTCCTTTGCGAAGGCATATGACGTATCTGGTGTGGATACTGTTTTGCGAGAAATATCATTTGAAAAAGAAACAGGTTCATTTACTGTAAGAGATCATGTTGTATGTGATGAATGCGTGCCGGTTCTTGAAAATCTGGTAACACGCTATCCAGTAACAGTACACACAGGTCAGGATCACAAAAATAAAGTGGTAATTCATGGAGAAAGATACAAACTTGTTATTGAGTTTGGCGAGGCAGCCGGAGCTGTTTTAGTTACAAAAGAGCCGCACGTCAACCATGAAGCACAAGATGAGCTGGTTAATCGCATCAGCTGGGAAGTTTTGCATAATGAACAAAATGCAGACTGCAAAATGTATTTTTATCTGGAACAGCCAGATAAGTAATTGCCTGGGTGGTAAAAATTTTTACGCTAGAAAGCAATAGCGATATCATCTGGTGAAGAAAGGCTTGCTGTTGTTTTAATAAAAAAATAGAGATTAAAAAGGAGAAACGTTATGGACAACAAGGCATGGGCACAGGAAGTTGCCAAGAAGATTAAGGAAAAAGAAATTGAAGTAATCAAGAGAAGTGTAAACAAGGTTCCTTATATCGCAAAGAATGGTGTGTTTGATGATCTTTCTGAGACAAGACTCGGATGGTGGACCAATGGTTTCTGGGGCGGTATGATGTGGCAGTTGTATCAGGCAACAAAAGAGCCGATTTATAAAGAGGTTGCAGAAAATCTTGAGAAGAAGATGGATTCTGTATTACTTGATTCTAGCGTAATGGATCATGATAGTGGTTTCCGTTGGCTGCCGACTGCAGTAGCAAACTATCGTCTGTTTGGCTCTAAGGAGTCCAAAAACAGAGGTATGCTTGCAGCCTCCAACTTGGCAGGCCGTTACAATGCAAAGGGTGAATTTATTGTTGCATGGAACTCCAGACCAGATCATCAGGTAGATGGATGGGCAATCATTGACTGTATGATGAACCTGCCGCTTCTGTACTGGGCATATGAGGAGAGTGGAAATCCGAGCTTCTTACATATCGCTATGAACCATGCTGATACTGCTGCAAAGGTATTTATCCGTCCGGATGGTTCTTCACGCCATATCGTTGAGTTTGATCCTGTAACAGGTGATTGTAATGGATCTTACGGTGGACAGGGTATGTCCTATGGTTCTTCTTGGACAAGAGGACAGGGCTGGGCACTGTACGGCTTTACCTTAAGCTATATGCATACAAAGAAGGAGCGTTACTTAGAGACAGCAGAGCGCGTTGCTGATTACTTCATCTCCTGTATTCCGGAGAGCGGCCTGATTCCGGTAGACTTCTATCAGGATCCATCTTGTGATTGGAGAGATGATACTGCAGGAGCAATTGCAGCATGTGGTCTTATCGAGCTGAGCAAGGTAACAAAGAACTGGAAGAAGCAGAAGTACATGGATGCAGCAATCAGACTTCTGAAGGCAATTGATGAGAAGGGCTGTAACTACGATCCAAACGTAGACGAGCTTCTTGAGAAATGTACAGCAGCTTACAACGAGCCAGATCATAACTTCCCAATGATCTACGCAGATTACTACTTCATCGAGGCAATCTGGAAGCTGACAGGAGACGAGCTGTTCATCTGGTAATTTTTTACAACTGAATATTAAAGTAAGCGGTCCGGGGTGGAAACCATGGGCCGTTTTTTTATCGTTTACGCGTCATGCCAAATATTTGCAGCTAGGCCCGAAGGTGAAGGGTTTTCACGAGCCGGACACTTGGAGCAGGTCTTTCAAGATAATGTTTGATAATAAAGAGTGTAAAAGGAACCTGCGGAGTTTGGTCCGGCGACGAAACCATTACACCGATGGGCTTTCGTAACATGACGCGTGAACTGTAATCTTTTTTGATATTTTCAAACTTAACACATCATCGCCCTTGAAAAAACAAGTTTGCTATGATACCATAATACCGTGAAAAAATTTGATTTTGAAGGGGGTGAGCCAAGTAAATGGAATCATTGCAGCAGCGGGAGAATACTGTGGAGGCAAAAAGATTAAAGCGAAAATTTACAGGGGCGCTGTTGGCACTTTTGATTACATTTCTGGCGGTGGCTTCTGCAACATATGCCTGGTATATTTATAATACAAGTCAGCATACAACAAATGTTCGTATGGCGGCAGGTGCAGGCGTCAATCTTCAAATCAGTAATGCATATAATGGCGTGTATGGCTCATCAGCTGTTTTAGAAAGCTTTTCAGGACAGCTTGTGCCTGTCTCAACAAATAAAATTAGTGCTGGCTTTCAGAAGGTGACGGAGTTTGCATCAGGCTATCAGACAAAAACAGGACTTGCAGCAAGCATTTTTGGAAATGGAGAGCAAAATGATTATTATCATACAAGTCTGTTTTTAAGAACAACAGGAGGAACACTTGATATATATCTGTCAGATATTGGATTTGAGGACAGTGATGAAGCATCACCTATTTCTTCAGCAATTCGCTTGGGACTAGTTGTTCATAAAGTGGGAGAGCATCAGGCACCTGATAATGAATATATCTTTTCAATAAGCGATAAAAAAAATCCAGAAGCAGAGTATAACACGGCAACAGGGCAGGAGGGCTATGTGCTTGATGCTTCACGCAAGGATGGCACAACAGTGCCATTTACACCATATACATCAGATGAGTATTGTATCTACAATAAAGAGACTGGTGCTGTGAAGCGCAAGGATGATTCACTGCGGCTTTGTACGATATCAGGTGCTGATGATGGAAGTGTTGGTGAATCTGTTGAAATTGAGCTTTACATTTGGCTGGAGGGCTGTGATGAAGATTGTACTTCAAATCTTTGCAGACAAACGCTTAGAAATTTGGCAGTGTCGTTTGCCGGAGTGAAGATAGATCAATAATTAAACAAAAGGGAAGGGAGAGGTCATGAATGATGATGTCAAAAAATTAAAAAAACGACTTCGGGCTGTTATATTTTTGACTGTGCTGATTTTTTGTGCAGCAGGCGGCTCTGTCTATGCATGGTTTACGCTGTCAGGAATGGCCTCTACGAATGTAACACCGATGGGTGGTTCAATAAGTAATGGTGATGCGTCACTTTTGATTTCCGCGTCGCGTTTGGGACCATTTGACAAGAACTGCGAGCTGGTGCTAGATGGAAATCCAGACACATTAAAGCCACTCTCGACAGCAGATCTGGATCATTTTTACCGTGCAATTGCACAAAATAAGGACGGAATTGCTGTTCTCTATGAAGCGGCGGATAGTCAGGTGGATGAAGATGCACTTCATGGAACCGTTTACTTAAAGTGTGAGAATGCACCTTGTAATGTGTATTTTGATGCGGAAAATTTAAATGTTGGAAGCGATGCACAAAGCTTAGCTGCAATGCGTCTTGGCATTCGTATCACATCGAATTCTGGTACAAATACATATCTTTTTTTGCTGGATGAGCTAGGAGCTGTTGCAGGAGCACAGTCAAGGGCAACAATACCGGCTTCATCCGCTGTAGTTTCGTCGATATCATCAGGCGGACAGGCTGCTTACGTGTCTGACCCATCCACCTCGATTTCTCAATATATGGCTTATAAAAATAGTTCAGACAAATATGATGCAGGCGCATCTGTTCTTGTCTCGCTAGAGACCGATGAAGTGGCATCAGTAGAATATTGGCTTTATCTTGAAGGATGTGATGAGCAGTGCTTTAATCCAGTGCAAAATAAGGATGCTGGACTTATGCTCGCGTTTGTTGGAGTGGATGAATCACAGAAGGGAGGAGCAAAATGAAGCAGGCGTTTCGAAATTGGTTTTTGTGTGTCACAGCAATCGCAGCGCTTCTTTCATTAACTGCGGCTACTTATGCATGGTTTACATCTAATCAGGAAGTTTCAACAACAAGGGCATCGGCGCGCACAGCAGAAGAGAGCTTAGAACTTCAAATCAGCAGTGACGGCAGCACTTTTTCCAATGCGTCACCTGTTGCGATTGCGCAGGTCAATCAGACTTCACTGACTAATCTTTTGCCTGTCTCTACGGCAGATTTGACGAATTTTATCTATGCGCCATCGACTGTGTCAGATATGGCGGTGACTTTTGAGCCTGTCACTGATGAGCAGTATTATTATCACGGAAGAATCTATCTGCGTGCGCTGGCACAGGGATTATCATCAGACACGACACTTTCTCTTTATCTTGATCAGACAGATGGTCTTCTTGGAAAAGATGTAAATGGAACGCTGTTAAATGCTGCCAGACTTGGACTTGTTTTTAACAACGACTACACTTCCTCTGTAATTCTTCGTCTGTCAGAGTCACAAAACGCATCAGGACAGCAGATTTTTAATACAGTTGTCGGCGGTGTGACACTTGGAGCGAATCAAGTACTCTCATGGAATGGAAGCAGCGTTTTTGCTGTGGCTGATCCAAGTGTGCAGATTGCTGATTATACAGTTACATTTGGTGCGTCGGATATGAGTGTTCCACAGCGGCCACTATGTGTGATGAATTTGAATCAAATTTATCCGGTAGATGTCTATTTCTATTTGGAAGGCTGTGATCCAGACTGCTCTGATGCAATCACGCACAATGAGGCCGATCTGTATCTGGCATTTTACGGCATTTCGGGCCGGGAAGGAGACAGATAATGAAGGAGAGAAATTCGCAAAAACAATCTGACTCTATGCGTTCTCGGGTACGCACATCTATCTTGTTACTATTGCTGGCACTTGTTGCAGTGACTGCAACGACAGTTGCATGGTTTTCGATTGCAGATAGAGCGAGGGTGCGCACTATGAGTCTTGATATTATATCAGGTGTGGATCTTAGAATGGATCTTGATGCACATGATACAATTGAAGCATACAAAAAAACGCTGTCATTTGAAGAGATTGCATCGCGCATTCAAAAGGAAAAGGGTTTTTCAATGAAAGAAGTACCGCTAGAACCGGTTACGACGATTGATCAGCGCAGCTTTACTTTTGAAAGTGGGGCGGCTGCGTCAGCAAAAAGTGGTGCATATCTTGAGTTTACGCTTCACTTTATGGCAGCGAAGGATATGATAGTACATTTGACGAGTGCAGACAGTTCAAAAAACATCAGAGACGGAACTGCAATCTTGTCAGATACATCATCGCTTTCTGAGGCAATGCGTATTTCATTTGAGGCTGACGGTATATGTTATGTGTATGATCCGGGATTAGGTGATACGATGACAAAGACAACGTCTGCAAGAACCTTTGGTCTATTGCCGTCAGAACAAATGATATTAAATGAAAATAATGCCATGTTTTCGCTTAAGGAAGGTGAGGATAAGGCAGTTTTGGTACACATCTGGTTAGAAGGAACAGACCCGCTGTGTACAGATGAATTAAAATCGGCTGAGTATGCGATTAGGCTTCGTTTTACAGGAACAGATTCCTCGAATCAGGCCTTTGACCACTAATATAGTTCATATCACGTGAACGCTAATTAACATTACGAAGCAACAAAAATGAGAGGACAAAAAAGAAAATGAATGCAGTGAAACGAGCAGCAAATGTATTATTAAGTGTAATCCTGTGGGCAGTCATTTTGGTGGCAGCGCTTTATGCTTTTACGACAATGGCAACTAGGGATAATCAGAATGTATCAAATCTCTTTGGGTATACGCCGTTAGTAGTAAAATCTGATTCAATGGCACCAACATTTGAGACTGGAGACTTGATTGTGATCAAAAAGTGCGATCCACAGACGTTAAAGGAAGGAGATATCATCTGTTTCCACACAATCATAAACAACGAATATGCACTTAACACGCACCGTATCAAGAGCATCGAGGCAGTAGGGGATGCAAGAAGCTATACAACAATCGGTGATAACAATAATGGTATTGCAGATCAGCATGTGATTTCCGATGGTGATATTGTCGGAAAATATGTGACAAGTATTCCGAAGATCGGAAAAGTAATGGACTTTTTATCAGGAAGTACAGGTTTCTTGATTGTAATCGTGCTTCCGATGCTGCTGTTCTTTATTTATCAAGTATATCATCTGATTACTATAAGCATTAACTTAAAGAAGGCAATTGCAGTTGAGACTGCAAAAGAGCAGGAGAGTGCAAATATGCAGGCAGCAAAGGACGCAGAGGCGGCACTTGCAGAGGCAAAGCGTATGCGTGAGGAGGCAGAGGCAATTCGTGCACAGGCGCAGGCAGACCTTGAAAAAGCAAAGCAAGTATCTGATGAGAGCAAAAGCGGGAAGGAGTAATTGTGAGTGAATTCTTAAAATTTGCCTATGAAGTTTTGTCTCAGGTCGTTTACAATATTGTGACATGGCTGGCAGGTTTTTTGACGTTATTTATCACCGGCTGGGTACAGTATTTTAATATCTTTTTTACATATTTTCCAACGCTTAGCATTACAGGAAAAATTCTCTCTGTAATCTTAATGCTGATTTTAATTGCGATTCCAATTTTACTTCTTGTAATTATTGTGCGTCATGCGATTCTTCGCCATCAGCTTAAAACAGATAAGAGTGACAATGCAGCGCTTTACAAGGAGATTGGACGCTTAAATAAGCAGGTTCTGTCACTGATGGATGAGAAAAACAGCATTTTAGCACTTAAGGTTAATGCGATGGGCGGAACTGAGCGTATTCCGTATATGGGTGCATCAGCGCTTACAGATGATGTGATTCCAACAGTTGATGCCGTTACAAACAGCGCATCTGCTGCTGCAAGCGCAGCCAATCCCAATATGCCGCTTCCAGGAACTGCAGCGCTTGCAGCGGCAGCGGCACAGTCCCATGGAAAGCTTTCAGCAGGAGCAGGTGGTGCAGGAGCACCAATTGTTCAGGCTGTTTTATCCGAAGCGAAGCTTAACATTGAGCATCGTTTCCCGAAATTAACACTTGTGGATGAAAAGTATGCAGCGCTTACACCTCCTGAATATGATAACGAGATTTCGCTTCAGGAGTTTGCAGAAGGATACCGCCGATATGCAGCCAGCCAGATGAAACTTTACTACACACCTGAGATTGTGCGCCGTTTTGTTGCAGGTATGGCAGCCAGCAAGCTTCTGATTTTGGAAGGTATTTCAGGTACTGGTAAAACTAGTCTTCCATATTCGTTTAGCCGTTATCTGTCTAATCCGTCAACTATTGTATCGGTACAGCCATCATTTCGTGATCGCACGGAGCTGCTTGGTTATTTCAATGAGTTTTCAAAGCGTTTTAACGAGACTGAGTTTTTGCGTGCGCTGTATGAGGCGAACTACAGACCAGACCCAACGCTTATTGTGCTTGATGAGATGAACCTGGCACGAATTGAGTATTATTTTGCTGAAATGCTTTCTGTCCTTGAAATGCCAAATAAGGACGAGTGGGTGCTTGACCTTGTGCCTACAGCATGGGATGGCGATCCAGTTAAGATGGATGGCGGTAAAATTCATGTGGCTGATTCTACATGGTTTATCGGAACAGCAAATAATGATGATTCCACGTTCACGATTACTGATAAGGTATATGACCGTGCGATGCCAATAGAATTAAATGAGCGTGCCGATGCATTTGAGTGTGAAGTTCAGCCGCACTGTAATGTTACGGCAGAGCATTTGGAATATCTGTTTCAAAAGGCACAGGTGGATTATCCAATTAGTGATGAGCTTATGGATAAAATGCAAAAACTCGATAATTATCTTATCACACGTTTCAAGCTTTCCTTTGGAAACCGTATTATGAAGCAGCTTTATGATTTCATCCCAGTTTATGTAGCCTGTGGCGGAACTGAGCTGGGAGGCATGGATTATATCGTTGCGCGTAAGGTTCTTAAGAAATTTGAAAGTATGAACGTCACATTTGTAAGAGACGAGATTACAGGGCTGATCACTTATATTGATAAGCTGTTTGGAAAAGCTGAAATGCAGGATAGTAAGGCATACTTGAGACGTATACAAAATTTGTACTAACAGTTCACACGTTCCGTGTGGTTCTGCGAATGAAAGAGCGCGGAAAACTGTCAAAGTTTTTAAGCTTTAGGGAGTCAGGATGGCAAATACGATCAATGATTTATATACGAAATATACGAATAAAGTAGAACGAACTCTGGAAAATGACAGGTATTTCCAATACCTGTTTGAGATTGTTCAGGCAGGGAATAACACGATCCGTCAAAACAATCGTGTCCTTCATAAGGTAGTAGATGAGCGGTGGCTTACAGTTGTAGAAGAAGGTCTGACGTCAATTTTTAATATCGTGGATAAGCCGCGCCGTTTTATCGCAACGACAGAAGAAGTTGTTCCAGTGGCATTGGCCAGGAAGATCACAGCAGACAGCGTGCGTCACCTTAGCCAGAATACGCAGTTTATTACAACAAATGCAAAGGGCGACATACAGCCAACGAAGGTTTTGAATGTAACAACAGAAGAAAGTTTTGATTTGTATGAGAATCGTTTTGTCTATCATCTGATTCAGCGCCTCTTTGCGTTTGTTGATAAGAGAACGGATGTTATTTTCTGGTCTACAGGCGATGAGACATGCAATACTATGTGTATGGAGAGCAAAATAGACGATGCCTACGAAGAGATTTCCTACAAGGTTGAGATGACTGTCAAAAACCGCCAGAGTTTTGCCGAAAATGACAATGACAACATGGATCTTTTTAAGAGAATCGACCGTGTGCGCCGTATGTCAAGAACACTTCGCGCCAGCTCTTTTTGCGATATTATGAATGGCTGTGCGAAGGTAAGAAGTCCGATTCAGCGAACAAATTTGATGATGAAGGATCCAGATTACAGAAATTGCTACAAACTGTGGCAGTTTATAGAAAGCTACGATGAGGTGGGCTACAGCATAGAGGAGCAGGATACGGCACTTGAGTTTGATGAAGAGTATCAGACGCAGATGTACATCAACTTGATTACAAATTACACGATATTTAAGAGTCTTCTTGAATCAGATCCTAGAAAGCTTACCGAGATTGCAACGAAAAAGCGTAGGCCAGTTAAACCAAAGTTTATCAAAAAAATTCAGGAAGAAATTGTGGATAACTGTGATATTCCAGATGTCGAAGTGAGAAAGGTCTTTATCGAGGAGGTCACACAGGCTCAGCTTGATGCCGAGGCAAAGTTAGCAGAGGAGACTGCCAACAGAGAAGAGCTTGAAAATAGCCTAATGCATTTACAGGAGTCTGCATCTGATTTAGAGTGGCAGCTTGATGCGCTGCAGCAGCAGATGGACGAGCTAGAACAAAAGCGTGTCCAGATCGAGGAGCAAAAAAATGCACTAGAGGCAAAGCTTGTCGAGGAGCAGAAGGCAAAAGAAGAGCTTCAGGAGGCAATGGAAAAAGCTGATGCTGAGGCAAGGGCTGCAATCGACAATGCACAGACTAAGGCAAAGCAGGCAATAGAGGCAGCGCAGAAAAACATTGAGCAGGTCAGGGCAGAAGCGCATCAGAATATTGAGCAGACACAGGCCGAGGCTGACGAAGCTGTACAGACAGCTAAGAGTGAAGCACAGAATCTAAAAGAGCAGCTAGAGGCAAGCAAGGACGAGGCGAGAAAGACGATTGAGAGCACTCAGAGCGAAGCCGAAAGAAAGGTTGCACAGGCAAGAGAAGAGGCAGCAGCTCAGATTGAAACTGCCAAGAGCGAGTCGAAGGCCCAGATTGATTTGATTGAGCGTCAGGCAAAAGAGCGAATCGAATCCATTCAAAGCGAAATTGCAGCTCAAATCGAGTCGATTCAAAGTCAGTCGAAAGAGCAGATTGAGTCGATTCAGAGTCAGTCCAATGATGCAATTGACCGCACCAACAAAGAGGCAAGTGAGCACATTGAGAACATCGAAACTGAGTCTGCTAAAAAAATAGAAGAGCTTCAGTCAAAGCTCAAACAAGCACTCGAGCAGGCAGAAAAAGATCGCATTGACAAGGAGAAAGCACTTGAAAAAGCAAAGGCAAACTCGTTGTCTCATTATATTGTAAATGCACTTCGAGGCCGTAAAGCGGCTGCAGATACTTCAACTGATATTGTAAATGCTGACAATGACGAGCATGATAAATCAGATAAGAAAGAGGATGAAAACAAATAATGATAAGAAAGATAATCTGCGGAGTCATCAATACGCTTTCTGTTCTTGTCATAGCGGCAGCAATTGTAATTTTGTGTATGGTTCTTTTTACTGAGCCTGGAAAGCCACCGAATATTTTTGGCTTTACAATGCTTCGTATCACGACAGGAAGTATGGAACCAACGTATGCGACTGACACACTGCTTGTAGTAAAAAAAACAGATCCAAAAAAAATCATGGAAGGTGATGTGATCTCCTTTTACTCAACTGATCCGGCACTTGAGGGAGCAGTTAACACGCACCGCGTGGTTTCAATTAGCCAAGATGGAGACAATTACATCTACACGACAAAGGGAGATGCGAATAATGCAGCTGATTTATATGATGCGCAGTCACGCTATTTGATTGGAAAAGTGATTTGGTCATCGCTTTTTCTTGGAAAGCTTTCGCGTTTGGCAGCAAATCCGTTAATCTTTATTCCGCTTATTTTGATTCCACTGGCAGCAATATTGATTACAAACCTTGTCCATACAGTTCGCCTTGCAAAAACGATTGCAAGGGAGGAAGAGGAGGCAGCGGTCAAAGAAGCGATCCGGGCACTTCGCAAAGAACGAGAACAAAAGAAGTAAGCCATACAGTTCACCGTCTGCACCCGGCGGCTTATTGACTTTAAAGAACGTGAATGATATAATCGTAACGAAAAAAGCTAGAATCTACAGGTGGTCTAGAAAGGATATAATACCTATGCAGGGACGTACACACAATTGTGGTCAGTTAAGACTGGCAAATGTCGGCGAGGAAGTAAAGCTTGTCGGCTGGTATGAAAATCTCCGTAAGGTCAGCAAGAATCTTGGATTTTTGATTTTGAGAGACTTTTACGGAACAACACAGATTGTAGTAGAGACAGAGGAAATCATGGAGCAGCTGTCTTCTATCAACTATGAGTCTACAATCGAAATTATTGGAACTGTAAGAGAGCGCAGTTCTAAGAACGCAAATCTTCCAACAGGAGAGATCGAGGTAGTTCCAAGTAAGCTTACAGTTCTTGGAAAGTGCCGTTACAACGAGCTTCCGTTCCAGATTAACCATTCAAAGGAAGCAGATGAGAATGTTCGTCTGAAATATCGTTATCTGGATCTGAGAAATCCGCAGGTTAAGTCGAAGATTGTTTTGAGAAGCAAGGTTGTTGCAGATCTTCGTGCTTCTATGATTGGTCATGATTTTATGGAAATCACAACACCAATCTTGACATGTTCTTCTCCAGAGGGTGCAAGAGATTATCTTGTTCCAGCAAGAAATCATCCGGGCAAGTTTTATGCTCTTCCACAGGCTCCGCAGCAGTTCAAGCAGCTTCTTATGACCTCTGGAATTGACCGTTATTTTCAGATCGCTCCGTGCTTCCGTGATGAGGATGCAAGAGCAGATCGTTCTCCGGGTGAGTTTTATCAGCTTGATATGGAGATGGCATTTGCTGATCAGGAAGACGTATTTGAGATCCTTGAGGATGTCCTTCCGCCAATCTTTGCAAAGTATGGTATTTACCATGAGGCATCAAAGCCGCCGTTTAAGAGAATCCCATATCTTGAGGCAATGGACAAGTATGGTTCTGATAAGCCGGATCTTCGTATCAGCCTGATCGTTCAGGATGCTACAGAAGTGCTTGCAGAATGTGGCTTCGGTCCATTTGCAGGAAATAAGGTAAAGGCAGTCGTTGCTGAAAACTTCAAGGGTACCAGAAAGCAGATCGATAAGATGTGTGCTGATGTTGAGGTAGTAAGCGGTCAGAAGGCATATTGGTTCCGTTTAGATGACAAGGGTGAGCTGACTGGAGGAATCTCCAAGTTTGTTGTTGATCACAAGGATGCAGTTGTGAGCGCACTTGGCTTAAAGGCAGGTGATTTCGTTGCACTGTCTGCAGGTGACTTAAAGACTGCTCAGAAGACAGCAGGTGTAATCCGAAAGACAATCGGTGCTTCCTTCGAAGGCTATATGAAGAAGGATTGCTATGAGTTCTGCTGGGTTGTTGACTTCCCGATGTATGAGATCGGTGAGGAGTCTGGCGAATTAGAGTTCTGCCATAATCCATTCTCTATGCCGCAGGGTGGTTTACAGGCACTTGAGACTATGAATCCGCTTGATATTCTTGCTTACCAGTATGATTTAGTCTGCAACGGCGTAGAGCTTTCATCAGGCGCTGTTCGTAACCACGATCCAGAGATCATGGTTAAGGCATTCCAGTTAGTTGGTCTCGGCGAGGAAGATGTAAAGGCAAAATTCCCGGCTATGTATAACGCATTCTGCTATGGTGCTCCGCCGCATGCAGGAATTGCACCAGGTGTTGACCGTATGATCATGCTGATTGCAGGTGAGGACAGCATTCGTGAAATTATTCCATTCCCAATGAATAAGAATGCACAGGATGTTATGATGGGCGCACCGGCTACAGTAAGCGAGAAGCAGCTGGCAGATGTTCATATTAAAATCGTAGAGGACAAGAAAGACGAGTAAGTTGTTTTCTTGCATATATTAAGAAGCAGGAGAAAATCAAGACGATTTTCTACTGCTTCTTTTGATCCTAGTATCATTTTATAGTTTCTGCTCAGAGAGCCAGGTTAGAAAGCTTTTTGCCATAGAAAGCTGTGCTGGCGACATATTCCGCAGTAATTCACTAATATTTTCCCACTCATCTTTTGTATCTTCATGTAGTGTTCCAACTAGAAATTCGTCTGGTGTAGTATCTAATGCAGCAGCAAGCCGCATAATTACTTCAATAGAGGGAATCGAAATACTTCGCTCAATGTTCGATAAATATTTTTGACCTAAATCAGCTTGTTCTTCAACCTCAAACTGTGTTAGTTTTAGTTCTTTTCGTCTACGGGCAATTCGTCTGCCAATTTCTTTATAGTCTATTTCCATACGGACCTCCTTGTTTATATATTTATGGAAAACCGATAATGGTGGTTCCTTTTTGTTATCGTATGGAAAAATGAGAAAAACAAAACCGATTATAAATCTGAAATTCATCTTGACATACGAATAAAAGAAGGCTATAATACAAATATCCCAATACGATTAGATCTCACATGAGTGGATATGAAAATGGACAAAGATATTGAAAGTTGGTTTGGAATTTATAGTATAAAGTGAAAAGCAGACTATAAATATCTTTGGATGGAAGTAGGATATAATCGTATTAGAACGAAACTTGTAGGCAAATCAAAAAGCTAAAGTCTGGCGGAGGACAGAAAAGGAGAAAAGTTATGGCAAGAAAATTAACAAGAGACGAGATTGAAACAGCAGCTACAATGGTCGATGATATTTATCGCAAAGAGGGAGATCCAGAAGGAAAGGACGCAGCTCGTGAACTTAAGGCAAGAATGATTATGTGTGGTAATACAGATTCGGATAGTATTTATTACTTTGAAAAGTATGCAAGATATACTTGGTCAGATTTATAAGGATATACTTTTCAACTATGTTATAAGAAAATCATAGAGAAGGAAATCAATAAGGCATGTAGAGCAGGATGCTAAGATAATATATCTTGGCATCTTGTTCTATAATAACAGAAAAACGTGACAGGGAGGATGAGTATGTTGAAAGATATAAAGAGTAACAAAGCATCTATTCTGAAAACCGCATTGTTAGGTGGGCTAAAAGGAGGATTAAGATTAGCAGCGACATCAGCAGTGGGAATTGCGATTGATATGATAATAGAAAGATTTGAGCGGAGAGATACAAAAAAACTTGAAGAAAAGTAAAGAGAAAGCTTATTTCAAAGAAGGGGCAGAAGAGAAGTATGGGTTCGATGCTAATTGCTTTAGGTTTATATATAGTTGGAATTGTTATTATGGGAGCAGTCGTGTTTTATGTCGGAAAGCAAGTGCTAGAGATACTGTCTCAGCCAGTAGCAAAAATAATAGTGGGCGCTATTTGTGCATTTATTGTTTTTGGAACAATTAAGGAATTGCAAGTAGGATTTTCCTGGAGCAATATCGCATTACTTGCTGGGGCAATCGCTGGTATAGTGATTATTTTAAAGAGTTTAAAAAAATGATTTTGTGGTGGAAAATACCACGGTGACAGGTACGTTGGTTCTTTTACTGTCCTAGGTGGATTCCGATTTGTGCCTCTAGTGGTATATGGAGTTGTGTCTGATTGATTACTAAAATTGTCAGAAAATTCAAAAAGGCAATAGCTTGATAAAAACAGTAATTTATGGTAACATAAGAGTACAAAGATGCATAATGGCTTGAAAGTGGGGGATATCCGATGAATCGAAATAAAAGTTTAGATTTTGAGCGAAAGCATGAAGATGATCTTCAAAGGTTACGAGGTTTTCGACTTTTGGATGATGATTTTATGAGCAAGGTTTTTGAAGATAAAAAATGTGCAGAATTTTTATTACGAATTATTCTTAACCGAGATGATTTAGAAGTCAAAAAATCGAATAGTCAGTATAGTATTAAGAATTTACAGGGGCGATCGGTACGATTAGATATTCTTGCAGTAGATAAGAAGAACCGAGCATATAATATTGAAATACAACGAAATGATAAGGGGGCTGGTGTTAAACGAGCTAGATATAATAGCGCTGTAATTGATGCTAATGTTACTGAGCCAGGGGAAAAGTACGAAAAATTAAATGAAACGTATGTGATTTTTATTACAGAAAATGATGTATTAGAACGAGGTCTTCCGATATATCATATTGATCGGGTGATTAAGGAAACAGGAGAGGTATTTCAGGATGAATCACACATTATATATGTAAATTCTCAAATGAGAAATGAGACAGCACTTGGAAAACTAATGCATGATTTTTCTTGCACGAGTGCAAAAGATATGTACTATGAGGTTCTAGCTGAACGAGTACATTATTTTAAAGAAGACGAGAAAGGAGTGGCAGTTATGTGTAAGGCGATGGAAGATATGAGAAATGAGACAGCAAGAGAAACTTGTTTGGAAACAGCAAGAAGTTTGCTTACAATTGGAAAATTGACCTATGAGGAAATTGCGCAGGCAACAAAACTTACGGTTGATGAGGTTAAAGAATTAGATAAAAATGAAAATAACGAATTACCAAGTACAGAAAATGATGTAACTCAAAAAAAATAGATTAAATACCACCGGGACAGTAAAATAGCCATTGACCTGTCCCGGTGGATCAATCAAGCTTCTTTTTGTGCTGCTAAGTAAGAATAAATACCACCTACAATTGCAGCACTGACTAACAGTACCAGAGAAATAACCGTTAGTAAAGTTCCTTCTAATAAGAAACACAATATCAGAATAATGATACCTGACAACATAAATAAAATACCGCAGAACCGCTGGCTCTTTTTCCAAACAACAGCGTTTTTCATGCTCCATGGGGTGCGAAGGCCGATAATGGAATTTCGCTTTAGTTTCGGCATGATATTTCCTAGAATGATGAGGGCAATTCCGAGAACGCCAAATGAAATCTTCGTGAGGGAGAAGGGCATATCATTCAGGTTTTCTACCTGATGAAAATCGGCGTAGAGAAAATAGAAGGTCAAAATATCAAATACCATGATACTTAAAATTCCGGCTACAAAAGTGATCGTGCTGTTATTTTTTTCGCTACCGCTTCCTTTCTTTTCTTGTTCGGCGGCACCTCGGGCTGCAATATACATAAAAAATCCGAAGAATAGTGTAATAATAGGAAAAATAAAAGTCTCAGATTTATTTCCCCAACGTGTAACCTGATTGTTCATTCCATAATGGGCAGGTATCTTATCTGGCAGGAATGGATAAGCCACTACAACCGCAATCAGTGGAAGAAGCATTAAAATAATATACAGAGCCGTGAGTAATTTCTTATTTTTCATTGTTTTTCTCTCCTTTCAATTGAGTAATCCACAAGATCGTTTCGTCCAAAATCGAAAGATCAAGTTCATAATAAATAAAGTTCTTTTCGCGTGTCTCGTAGATCAAGTCTGCTTTTTTTAATTTCGCCAGATGATAGGAGAGTGCCTGTGGCGTTATGCCAAGAGCAATTGCCAGATCACCTGAGCTGATTTTTCCTTCCTTTAACTTTAGCAAAATATTGCGCCGATTTTTATCTGCAAGAGCATCTAGCACTTCTGCAACGGCCAATCTCATCACCTCAAATCTATTTAAAAATTATTTTAAATAGATTCTATACCACAAACCAGCAAAAGTCAAGTATAATAGGGGTGCATCACAAAGTAAGGAGGAACTAACCATGGTTAAAATTGATTTGATTACAGGCTTTCTTGGTTCAGGAAAGACTACTTTCATAAAGAAGTATGCAAAATATTTGATTGACAGCGGTAAAAACATTGGAATTTTGGAAAATGATTATGGTGCTGTCAATGTAGATATGATGCTTTTACAGGATCTGATGGGGGATCAATGTGAACTTGAAATGGTTTCTGGCGGCTGCGATAAGGATTGCCACCGCAGACGTTTTAAGACAAAGTTGATTGCGATGGGTATGTGCGGCTATGACCGTGTGATTGTGGAGCCGTCAGGTATATTTGATGTGGATGAGTTTTTTGATGCACTGAGAGAAGATCCGCTTGATAAATGGTATGAGATAGGAAATGTTATCGCGATTGCCGATGCAGGACTGCCAGAGAAGATGTCAAAGGATGCCGAGTATCTTCTAGGATCAGAAGCGGCAGATGCAGGTCTTGTTTTTATAAGCAAGCTTGATGAATCATCAAAAGAGCAGTCAGATACTATTCTGCCGCATATAAATCGCGCAATGGAAGCTATTTCTTGTACAAGAAAATTGTCAGAAGAAGATGTTATGAAAAAGAAATGGGATGAGCTTACAAAAGATGACTGGAATCGTATTTTAACATGTGGCTATCACACCGAGAGCTGGCAAAAGCGTGATGTCGAAGATGATAAATCATTTTCCTCACTTTCATTTATGAATCTGCCATTAACAAAGGAACAAATTTTGAATGCAGCAACTCAAATTTTGGGCGATCCATCCTGTGGTCATGTGCATCGTATCAAGGGCTTTCTTGAGACACCAGATGGTTGGTTTGAATTAAATGCAACTGCTGCACAGCGCCAGCTAAATCCAATCGCAAATGGTCAGCAGATCATTATCGTGATAGGAGAGGGGCTTAATAAAGAAAAAATTGAAGCATATTTGCAAGCATGAAATTATGAACTTGTAAAGTGAAATTTACTCAAAATACAGCGAAAACTATAGGATACCACTAGATTTTTTGCAAAAGATATATTATAATTTATAGACGAGAAAGTTAAAAAACGTGCATATGGCACGAAAACTGTAGGTAAAAGCTGCGCTGGCAGCAGATTGAGGTAAGAATGGAGATTAAAATTGAGAATCTGACGAAGGCATATGGAGACTTCAAAGCTGTTGACAACATGAACTTGAACATTGCAGATGGTGAGTTGGTTGGTCTGCTCGGACCATCTGGCTGTGGAAAATCCACCACACTGTTCATGCTTGCTGGTTTGAATGATCCGACTTCTGGACACATCTATTTTGGAGGAAAAGATGTAACAAAGGTTGCACCGGAGGATCGTGAGATCGGCCTTGTATTCCAGAACTATGCACTGTATCCGCATATGACTGTTGCGGACAACATCATGTTCCCGTTAATTAACCGTAAGGTTCCCAAAGCAGAGGCAAGAGAGCGTGCCCAGGAGATGGCAAAGCTTGTGCAGCTTGATCATCTGATGGACAGAAAGCCTAAGGCTCTTTCAGGTGGTCAGCAGCAGCGTGTTGCAATTGCAAGAGCACTTGTAAAGAAGCCAGAGGTACTACTTTTAGATGAGCCACTCTCAAATCTTGATGCAAAACTTCGTGTTGAGACACGTGAAGAGATTCGCCGCATCCAGCAGGAGGTTGGTATCACCACAATTTTTGTAACTCACGATCAGGAAGAGGCGATGAGTATATCTGACCGCATTGCAGTTATGGAAAAGGGAGTTGTACAGCAGTTTGAGGTGCCGCAGAAGATGTATTTAAATCCTGGTAATTTGTTTGTTGCACAGTTTCTTGGTACTCCGCAGATCAATATCTTTGATGTAACTGTTAAGGGCGGAAAGATTATGTGCGGTGATGTCGTTCTTCGTGAGGGCTGCAAGGCAGCTGATGGCAACTACAAGGCTGGTGTTCGTCCAGAGGCCTTTAATGTATCAGAAAACGGTATTTTAGTTAAGGCAACTCATGTGCGCATGACAGGAAGAGAGTTACAGCTTCGCGTAGCACTTGCAAAAGAAGAACTTCGCGTGTTAGTTCATTCCGATATGCAGGTTAGTGTCGGCACTGAATTTTGTGTAACTATTCGTGACAACCAGATCCTTTTGTTTGACCAGACAGGAAAGACAGTAGGAAAATATTAATAAGGAGAACCCTATGGAAAAGAAAAGCATGAAGGGCTATCTTTATTTGATGCCCGCATTAATTGTCATTCTTTTATTTACGATTTATCCGTTGATTCGTGCTTTTATTATGAGCTTCATGGAAGATTACAACATGATAAACGGTACGTATTCATCAGTGGGCTTTAGTAATTATGTAAGTATTTTCAAGGATAAATACTTCATTAAGGCATTGACTAATACTGGAATTTATGTTGCATTTGTAGTTCCGTGTTCTATTGCATTATCTCTTTTGATAGCTGTTTTATTAAATAGTAAGATCAAGTTTCAGGGATTTTTCCAGACACTTTACTTTTTGCCATATGTTACAAGTGTTATTGCAATTGGTATTGTTTGGAGATGGATATTTAACGAGCATTATGGTCTGTTAAATCAGATCCTTTCATGGTTTGGCATCAAAGCAATTCCGTGGCTGAACAAGAAGCAGTATGCGCTTCCGGCACTTATTATTTTTAGCATCTGGAAAAGCATGGCATTTGATATTTTAATCTTTTTAGCAGGACTTCAGACCATTTCACCTGATTTGTATAATGCTGCAAAGGTTGACTCAACACCGAAGTGGAGAGTCTTTACAAAGATCACACTTCCTGGTATTATGCCTATGGTATCATACGCGCTTGTCATGGGTATGATAAATGCATTTAAGGTTTATAATGAAGTGTATTCTTTATTTGCCTCAAAGGCAGGTCCAGCAAACAGTGCGATTACCGTTGTTTACTATTTGTACGATAAGTTTTACAATCAGTATGAATATGGTGAAGCATCTGCATCAGCAGTTGTTTTATTTGGAATTATTCTAGTCCTTACCTTCGTTCAGAGGAAGCTGACAGGAAGAAAGGATGGATAAGAGAAAAGATGAATAAAAGAAAAATTGTAAATGTTGTTGCAGAGGTGTTAAAATATGCCATATTGATTGCAGGTGCAATCTTTACGCTTCTTCCGTTTTTGTGGATGATTTTGTCATCACTAAAGACATCAGCGGAGATCACGGCCATTCCGCCTTCCCTTTTCCCGAAGGTACCGCAGTTTTCAAACTTTGCTGAGGCTTGGAAGTCTGCTCCATTTCCACGCTATATTTTTAACACTTTGGTCGTTACTATCATTTCTACAGCAGGAGTGCTTGTTACTACTGTACTTGCTGCTTATGCATTTGCACGTTTGAATTTTCCAGGAAAGAAGATTATGCTTTCGTTAATGTTAGCTACACTTATGATTCCTGGAGAAATGTTAATTATTACAAACTTCATTACCATCACGAAGTTAAAATGGATCAATACTTATCAGGCAATGATCGTTCCGTATTTAGCGAGTGTATTCTATATTTACCTGCTGACACAGTTCTTTTCACAGGTACCAGATGCACTTTATCTGGCTGCAAAGGTTGATAAATGTAATGATTTTAAGTATTTGATCAAGATCATGATTCCGATTAATAAGAGTCCGATTACCACGGTATGTATCTTAAATGCAATCGGATGCTGGAACTCTTTTATGTGGCCGTTACTTGTTACAAACAGCAAGGAGATGCGTGTTCTTTCATACGGACTGATGCAGTTTCAGACAGAGAACGGTTCGTCATATGAGCTTATAATGGCAGCATCTTGTATTTTAGTACTTCCAATTGTTGTCGTTTACCTGATTCTTCGAAAATACGTCATCGAGGGTGTTACACAGAGTGGTATCAAGGGATAACTTGTTGTGATTATTATGTTAGAAACCGGAAATCCGGATTCTATAGAGAGTACAAATGTACTATTTAGTCCCCATGCCCGAAGAGGGCAAAAGAAAGGAGAAATTCATGAAGTTAAGAAAAGTAAGTGCAGTTTTAATGTCAATGTCTATGGTTGGTGCAATGGCTGTTCCGACATTTGCAGACGAGGCAAAGACTATTGAGCCATGTGAGATCACATTCTGGCATGCAATGAACGGTAAGCAGGAAGAATCTCTGACAGCTCTTACTGATAAGTTCAATGAGGAGAATGAGTACGGCATCACTGTTACACTTGTAAATCAAGGTAACTACAGTGACTTAAGCACAAAGCTGACAGCAAATGCAGCTGCAGATACTTTGCCGGATCTGTCACAGGGCTATAACAACTGGGTAACTGCTTATACTGATAAGATCGTTCCGCTGGATGATTTCGTTACCGATGAGGATTTCGATTATGATGATCTGATCGACAGCTACAAGGATGAGTGCGAAGTATATGGCTTTGTTGCATGTGTACCATTCAACAAGAGTACTTACGTTTACTTCTACAATAAGACTCTGTTTGATGAGGTTGGCATTGATGTACCGACCACATGGGATGAGCTGACTGAGGCAGGAAAGAAGTTAAAGGAAGCAAAGGATATTGAAATTCTTGGTGTAGATGATCTTTCAGGCTTCTTAGAGGCATCTCTGCATCAGAATGACTGCGAGTACGTAAGTGAGGACGGCGCTCTGTTTGATAATGAGGCAGGTCTTGAGACAGTTTCCTATATCATGAACCTTTACAACAGCGGCTATGCACGTCTTGTAGGTGAGGACAGCTACTTCTCCAATGTTATCTCCAATCAGATGATCGGCGGTTACATCGGTTCTTGTACTGGTGTTTCTTACATCACTGCAGATGGATGGGAGCTTGGCGTAGCACCAGTTCCGGGCAACAAGGAAAAGGCCGTTAATCAGGCAGGTACTAACATTTATATGTTCAGCACCGATGAAAACAAGCAGAATGCTGCATGGGAATACATGAAGTATCTGACAAGCGTTGATTCCACTATCCAGTGGTCTGAAGAGACAGGATATCTGCCAGTAAGAAAGTCTGCATATGAGACAGATGAATTTAAGAAGTTCATGGACGAGGATAAGACCAACAACTATAAGTCTGCATACGAGCAGTCTCCATACTTCTTTGCTCAGCCAGTATTTGATGGCAGCTATGATGTAATGAATACTGTAAGCACTGTTTTAGAGGATTCTATTCTGGACGAGCTTGAACCAGAAGAAGTTCTTGAGAATCTTGTAACTGAGCTCAACGATAAGTTAGGCGTTGACGGTGTTGCTGCAGAAGAGGAGTCTTCTTCCGTAGCTGAATAAGTTAAAAGTAGGGACATACAGGGGCTGTCAGTTAATGGCAGCTCCTTTTTCATCTTTTAAGGAAAGGAAAATTTATGACAACATTAACATTTTATAATGGATTAAGAGAAATCGGCGGCACGTTTGTTGTAGTTGAAACAGATGAGGCAAGATGCATGTTTGATTTCGGATTTGCAGTAATGGATCGCATGGATGATAAGATTGCAGTGCGCTATAACGAGTGCGCGGCAGATTATGCACGTCTTGGAGTGTTAGCTTCACAGGATGGCATTTATGATGAAGAGACGGCAAAAACATTAGGCCTTGTAAGCTTTGAAAACGACAAGAAGAAAAACTTTTTTGTGATTTCTCATATGCATATCGATCATATGGGAGGTCTTGGCATGCTTGATCAGAATCTTCCAGTTTATATGAGTGAGGATTCTTTAAAGCTATATCGCAGACTTGAGGCTTGCGGTGATATTCAGGTAAAGGGCCATAAAAACTGCATCGGCATCTCATATGGTGAAAGCTTTACCGTAGGTGATATTACAGTTGAAGTAGAGGCAATAGATCATGATGTGGTCGGTGCATGCGGATATCGAATTACGACACCGGGAGGAACGATTTGCTATACAGGAGATTATCGTTTCCATGGCTTCCATCCAGAGATTACAAAAGCGTTTGGACAGAAAATGAAGGGTGTGGATGTGCTTATTACCGAGGGTGTTACAGTAAGCTTTGATGATGTGGATATACTTTCTCTTACTAAGCCAGAAGAGCCAGAAAGAAGCGAGGAATGGTTACAAGATATGATATGTAAGGAGTCCACAGAGCAGAAGGGACTTATTATTGTTAACCCATATAATAGAAATGTAGAGCGTCTTCATCATTTGATCATGACAGCACAAAAGACTGGAAGAAAGCTTGTCATGGACGGTATTCAGGCAGATTATGTGCAGACATTCTATCCAGAGGATGAGATTTTGATGTATGAAAACAGCGTTGGTGCTGATGCTAAGAAGGCAGAGGAGCGTGGCTGGAGTATTATCACAAGAGAGGAACTTCTTTCTAATCCGTCAAAATATATTTTACAGCAGGACTACGTAAACTTTTATGAGCTGATGGATTTAAGTTCTGTAATTACACTTTATATTCATATGGATGGTGCGCCGCTTGGCGATTATGATCCTTCTTTTGGAAAGATGCACCGTATTTTAGATCATATGAACATTCCATACATGAATATTGGAATCGGAGGTCACTCCAGACCATACTATTTAAGAACTATGCTGGATACCATTGCACCGCATATTCTCGTTCCGCTTCACAGCTTCCGTCCGGAGCAGGTAAATACCGCACATGCAGATAAGCGCATCCTGCCAGAGTATGGTGATTGCTTTGCTTTTGAAAATGGCGAGATGATCTTAAAGAAGAATTAAAATAGGAGCGACATCAAATGAGAATTTTAATTGTAAATGATGATGGAATAAAAGCTCCTGGTATACGAAAGCTGGCTGAACTTTCTATGCAGCTTGGCAAGGTGTGGGTTGTGGCACCAAAGAGCCAGTGCAGCGCGATGTCACAGAGAATTACTTTATTTGAAGATATTGAAGTAACACCTGAATGCTATGATTTAGATGGCGTGCGTGCCTATAGTGTGGGCGGAACTCCTGCAGATTGTGTAAAGGTAGCACTTGAGTTTTTGATGCCAGAAAAGCCAGATATTGTATTTTCAGGAATTAACAGTGGTTATAACACTGGAATTGACATTCTTTACTCAGGAACTGTTGGTGCAGCAATGGAGGCGCTTGCAAATGGCATCCGTTCATTTGCTTTTTCTAACAAAAATGATACAAGCTGGGAGACTGCAGACGCATATCTTATTTCGATTGTAAAAGAGCTTCTTGATGAAAATCTTTCAATGGATCGCATTTGGAATGTGAACTTTCCAGGCTGTGAACTTTCAGAGTGTAAGGGAATCTTGCGTGATCGTATCCCTGCAAAGCACCAGTTTTATCAGGATGACTATGTGCGTACAAATCATGCAGACGGCAGTTTCTCACTTCGCTCAAAGGGTGTAATGACAGAAAAGGCAGAGGAAGGTACTGATATCAGTGCGCTTCTCAATAATTTCATATCCATAGGTTCTGTGCGCTGCGCGGCACTTGGATATCAAAAGGACTAGGTTAAATAATGGAAAAAAGAAAAGTAAAAATCTATTATACGTCAGATGTACACGGATATTTCTATCCAACATCATATGGTGACAGAGAGGTAAAACCGATGGGTCTGTTTGCGTGTGCGTCTGAATACAAAAAGGATGACGATACACTTGTGATTGACGGAGGCGATATGCTTCAGGGTTCTGCATATGCCTACTACAGCAGAAATATTCTTGGAAGCTGCGAATATATTGCACAGATGGTAAATGACTGTGGATATGACTTCTATACGCTTGGAAATCATGATTTTAACTATGGTCAGGAATATCAGGCCATTTACCGCAATAACCATAAAGGTATTTGTGTATGTGAGAATGTGCTTGACAGCGAGGGAAATATTCTTTATCCGCATATGATTCACACGATGAAAAACGGTGTGAAGGTCGGACTAGTCGGTATCGTAACTGATTATATCAATGTGTGGGAGAAAAAAGAAAATCTCGTTGGCATTCAGGTGGTTGATCCGTTTGAGGCTGCAAAAAAAGCATTAGAAGATTTACAGGGCAAGGTTGATCTAACGATATGTATTTATCATGGCGGCTTTGAGAGTGATTTAGAGACTGGAAAACGTTTGTCAGAGACGACTGAGAATATAGGTTACAAAATCTGTACAGAGCTTGGCTTTGATGTACTATTAACAGGTCATCAGCACATGCCGGTGGCAGGAAGAATGGTTAATGGCACTTACACACTTCAGCCGCTTGCAAATGGCAGAGAATATGCCTATGTAGAGATTGATCTTGAGAAGGAAGCATTTGCTTTGGAAAACGCAGTTTATCCAGCAGCAATTACTGGTATCGTTTCAAAGAAGGTTCAGCCAAACCCTGATAATGCAAAGGCATTGTGTGAGAAGTACAGCTTTGTCGAGGTTAAGGTACAGGAGTGGCTTGATGAGCCGCTTGGTCATCTAAGCAGACCGCTTTACCCAGAGGACAAGGTGAAAATGGCATTAGAAGGAAGCGGTATTGCCGATTTGATTAATCGCATACAGCTTGATGTATCTGGGGCACAGCTGTCCATAGTTGGACTTGCAAATGATATTGTGGGCTTTAATGCTTGTGTAACAACAAGAGATATAATTGCCACATATCCATTCCCCAATACTCTTGTAGTATGCCGTATCACAGGCGAGAAGTTAAGAGCAGCGATGGAACGTGCCGCAGAATATTTCGAGATCGACGAAAATGGCAAAGTAGTAGTAGCAAAGAGCTTCCTTTCTCCGAAGGTCGAGCATTATAATTATGATTACTTTGCAGGTGTTACGTGGGAAATCCACCCAGAGGCACCGATGGGAAGTCGCATTCAGAATCTGTGCTACCAGGGAAAGCCAGTGCAGCCTGATGAGGAGTTTACACTGTGCATGAATAATTACCGTTATAGTGGTGCAGGTGGCTATCCGATGTATCCAACATGCCCATTGGTAAAGGAAATTAATACAGAGATGGTAGAGATTATAATGGATTATTTCCGTACACATGGCACAGTTGCCATTGATTTTGAGAAAAATTGAAAATAGGTGTATAATAAATGTTAATTGGGAAAGAATACAGATGAAGCTAATTGTATAAAATGTTGACGAAATCTGAAATCTTTCCCAATTGTTTTGTAAAACTTAATGAATATGTAAAGAAAACGTAAGATTTTGTCAAATTTGCTTGACTTTTATCGCGTGTTGTATTATACTAAGCACATGTTGATGAGAACAACATACAAATAAAAAACGCGCTTCTAGCTCAGTTGGTAGAGCACCTGACTCTTAATCAGGGTGTCCAGGGTTCGAACCCCTGGAGGCGCATCAAGTACCGGTTTTGGAGACATATGAGCTCTGGGGTCGGTGCTTTTTTGTTTTGCGAATTTAGAGTGGGGCGAGTGAACAGCACGAGGAGAGCGAAAAAAATAAATTGACATAAAAACTCCGTGCGCTATAATAGTTAAGAAGAGTTTTGTATTATAAAAATAGTGCAATTAGACTATATTCGCGTGGGGGAAGGAATGAAAACTCGAAAAACAGAACAAAATGCGCGCAAAAATTATAAAAAAGTATATTTTTTGATGATTGTAGCGTCTACAATCCTTTTTTTGACAGCAATCGGATGCCAAAAGAAGGTTGATACAAGCTTAAAAGCACAGTCTTCTATAGTGGAGTATACATGTATTTCAGATTCTGACAGTGATAAAAGCTTTTATGTGATTTTAAAGAATTACCATGGAGTCTACTGGGAGACGGTGATAGAGGGCGTATCAAAAGCGGCAAATGAAATAGATGCATCTGTATATCTTGGCGGAATCGACAATGAGACTGATATTGAAGGTCAGATTAAATTGATTGATGAAGCAATAGAAAGTGGTGCGAGTGGAATTTTGCTTGCACCGGCAAACTCGGATGAGCTTGTGGAAAGCTGTAAAAAAGCAAGGGAGAGTGGGATATATGTGGCATTGATTGATTCTTCCATTAATCAATGCGAATTTGATGCCTGCTATATGACAGATAATGTAAATGCAGGACAGATGGCGGCAAAGGAAATGCTTGGCTTATTAAAGGAAGCTGGCAATTTGCCGTCAGAGGAGCTTGAAGTAGGCATTATGCTGTCATCTGATACATCACAGGCGATGGTAAATCGCGTATCAGGTTTTTTAGAATACTGGTCTGGGCATTCACCGGCAAAATGGGAGATTGCACAGGACATTTACTTAAACGGCGGTAATGTAGAAAAAGCGCAGTCTGATGCGAGTAAGCTTATTGATCAGCATGAAAACCTGAAAGGTATTTTTGGGTGTAACAATACATCAACCATAGGCATAGCAGGTGAGCTTTTGGAAGAAAATAGAAAAGATATTGTTTTAGTTGGTTTTGATATGGCAGATATTACGGTTCAGATCATTCAAAATCCGGATTATTTTGCAGGAACACTTATGCAGAGGCAGGATCAAATGGGGTATCTTGGTCTTACTGCTTTATATGATTTTGTAAGTGGAAGTAGGTATGAACAAAAGTATTTTGATACTGGAGTGGTACTGATTGATGCGGATTATCTTAGTGGGAGGGAATGACCGTGAATGATCGAAGAAAGAGCAAAAAAAAGAGAAGAGGAATGCTCGTATTATATCTAGTAGTGTGTACTGCTGTAATTGTAATAGCCTATTTTCATCTAACGAAGATTGCCAAGGATTATAATACAGAGCATTTGGAGTTAATCAGTGGATTATATGCTGAAAAGATGAATGAAACTATAGATTATCTTCAAAGCTATGCAAAGGAGAATGTCAAAACAGTACGAAATATAGAGGAGAAAGAGCCAGAGGAGATACTAGCGCGTTTGGAGCGCGATCTTGATCAGGCTGTTTTTTTCGATATAGGTTTTTTTATGAAAGACGGTGAGATCTATGGCGATGCTTGTGCGGTGGCTGATCTTAAAAAGAATGGATTAGATGAACAGGTAAAAAAAGCAGAAGAATCATTTATTTCTGAACCATATCAGTCAAGTAAGAATGGTGGTATGGTTATGACGGTTGTTGCTATGGCGCCAGATGATGACAGAATAGATGCACTTTATGTATCTGTTATGATAGAAAATTTAAAAAAGCTTGGGATTTATGAGCTTTTACAGGGCAAAGTCAGCGTTCATCTGCTAAAGTCAGATTCGGAAAATTATATTACATGTATTAGCGGTAAAGAATCAACATCAGGTATATGGAATAATCTGCTTCTTCAGCAAAAATATTTTCGCTATTACAATGGATATTCTTACAATGATTGGATGCTTGATATGCGCATGGGGGTAAAAGAAGGCAGATTTACAGCAAATGTCAGAGGCGAGGACGCAACTATTTCATATCGAAGTATTTCGAGTATGCCGGGATGGTATATTATAGTACAGCTGGCAAATAAAAAAATTTCTAATATTACACAGTATTTTTCAGCTTGGGGTGGTGTGTATGGAAGCATTCTCGTGTTATTTACGATATTGTATATGCTGACAATTCTTCTTATGGAAAAGAAGGATAAGGAAATTTATAAAGGATTGTCTGATACTGATGCACTCACAGGGCTTTTTAACCGCAGAGCATTTCAGGCAGCTGTGGATGAAACTCTTTTAAAGAGGATATCGGGCGTTTTTATTTTTATTGATGTGGATAACTTTAAGGATTATAATGATAAATATGGTCACGCTAATGGAGATTTGTGCCTAAAGCATTTTGCAGCTGCTATGAAAAAATGTTTCCCTAAGGATAGTATTCTTGGCCGCTATGGAGGAGATGAGTTTGTTGTTTACATAAAGAATGCTGCGTCAGATGATGCTCATAGATATATGGACGAATTTCAAAGAGAAATTTCTCATTTGATAATGTCGGGCGGTGAGCATGTCACGGTGTCTGCCAGTGCAGGAGGAGTAGCCTTTATTGGCGAAGGAGAGGATTTTGTTTCGCTGTGCAGAAGTGCGGACAACATGCTCTACGATGTGAAACGAAATGGAAAAGGCACTTTTAAAATTAAAGGTGCGAAAAATATGTGAATTAAATTCACTTGACAGATTTATTAAAGCATTCTATACTTAAAATAAATTAAAAGACGTGGCGATACAGATTCGGGTTTGTTTGTGTTGCTACAACTATAATTATATATAAGGATAGAGTGGAGGTGTATTTATGGCACGAAAAGCAGTACGTCTGTCCGATATAGCAGAAAAGCTTGGTGTCAGCACAGTAACAGTTTCCAATGCACTTGCCAATCAGCGTGGTGTCAGCGAAGAGCTTCGCGAAAAAATTAAGGAGATGGCATCTGAGATGGGCTATCATGCACCAGGAACGCAGATAATGGCAAAAACGGCAGTAAATATTGGCGTGCTTGTGCAGGAACGTTATCTGGGAAATGGATCATCGTTTTATTGGAGGCTTTATCAGGAACTTGCCACTGCGTGTGCGGCTCACAATTGTCTTTTGGCATTCTGCGTGTTGAAGCCAGATGAAGAAAAAAATACAGTGCTGCCGGTTATGGTCAGTGATCATAGAATTGATGGACTTATAATAATGGGAGAGATCAGCAGAGCATACTTAAGAATGCTTGAGAAAGAAGCTGGAATGCCGATGATTTTTCTGGACTTTTTTGCAGCAGAGTTTGATGTAGACTGTGTCATTTCAAATAATTTTTATGGCATGTACACAGCAACAAGACATCTAATTAAGAAAGGTCATAAAAAGATTGCCTATGTCGGAAGCGTAAAATCAAGTAACAGCATTGCGGATAGGTACTTTGGATATTTAAAGGCGATTCGCCAGTACGGTCTTGAAGAACGTGAAGAATGGATTGTTGAGGATCGCACACCAGGTACTATGGAGATCATAGAGCCCAAGCTGCCAAAGGATATGCCAACGGCATTTGTATGCAATTGTGATCAGACAGCAAGTGTGCTTATTCATGAACTAGAAGGAAACGGCTACCGTGTGCCGGAGGATGTTTCAGTTGTTGGTTATGATAACTTTGTCTTTATGCCGGTATGCGATGTGGCTATTACAACATATGGCGTTGATATGCCGGAAATGGCAAAGGCGGCGGCAGAGCGCATTATCTCGAGAGTTAAAGGACTCGATAAGGGACCGGGGCGTCTTAGCATCATAAGTGGAAATCTGATTGACGGAGAGAGTGTAAGAGCGCTAATATAAAAATAAATAACTATTCGGAATGCAATTTGCAAAGTTTTGAATAGTCGCAAAATATTAAAAAGAGCAGGTATGGGAAAATACCTGCTCTTTTGTTGTTGAAAAGTTACAAATTGAAGTAAAATTTAACGGTTAACATGTTAAATGAAAGAAAAGTAACATGTTAACATAAAAATGTTAAGTAACAAGGTAACAAAGCACTATCTTTTTGACGAGAGAAAAACGAGGACAAGGTGCATGTATACACGTTCTACACAAATAACTACTAAAAATATAAAAAAATAATATGCAAAATAGTAAAAAACCTATTGACATGACAGAAAAAACGTGTTAACATTTAGCTACGAGTTAACCATTGGTAAGGAAACAAAATTCTAAATTAGTGTAAAGTTTGTGTTCAGAATGATGTTTTACAATGGTTTTGAATCAGACTGTTTGAAAAAAACAGAGAAAAGTGAAGAGTTCCAGAATGAAAAAAGGAGGAGAAAATCTTGAGTAAACCAACAAAAAGGAAAAAAACTCACTGGACGAAAAATGACACCGAGTTAACAATCATGGCGCTGCCTACCACGATCTGGTACATTTTGTTTTGTTTCTTGCCGATGTTCGGCTTGATTATTGCATTCAAAAATTACAAGGTTATTGGTGGAAAGAGCTTCATCTACAATTTGATTCACAGTGAGTGGGCCGGTGTTAAGAACTTTATGTTCTTAATTAAATCAAATGATTTGTTCGTAATTCTGCGAAATACGATTTTATACAATCTTGTATTTATTGTACTTGGTATGGTCGTTTCTGTAGGACTTGCAATTATGATCAGCCTGATGCGCAATAAGAGAGCGTCAAAGGTATATCAGACGATGATGTTTTTCCCATACTTCATGTCATGGGTTGTAGCTTCATACTTTTTGGATGCCTTTTTAAATCAGAACAACGGTTTGATTAACAACATGTTAAGAAACAGCGGACAGCAGCCGATTCAGTGGTACATGACTGCAGGCGCATGGCCGGCTATTTTGACTTTTATGTATTTGTGGAAATCAACAGGATACAATATGGTTATTTATCTGTCTAGTATCTCTGGTATTGATACAACTCTTTATGAAGCAGCCGTTATGGATGGTGCAAATAAGCGACAGCAGGTATTTCACATTACACTGCCGTGTTTGAAGAACGTTATTATTATGATGTTCATTTTGAATGTTGGTAAGATTTTCTACTCTGACTTTGGATTGTTCTATCAGCTTTCACAGGGAGCAAGTGGTTCGATCTTTAAGACAACAGCAACCATCGACACATATATATACAATGCACTGCGCTCTTCCACAATAGGAATGACATCTGCTGCAGCATTCTTCCAATCTGTTGCATGTTGTATCACCATCATTCTTGCCAATGCAATTGTTAAGAAGTTCGATGAAGATAGTGCGATTATTTGATGGAGGTACGAAAATGGCAAAAAATAAAAAAGATCTTGATTTGGCAGATTCTTCTAATTTAAACCAAATTAAAAAGTCGACGAATGTTGTTTTTAATATTTTGTTTGTGATTCTGGCACTGACTTGTATTATTCCGGTCGTGTTCATCTTTATCATTTCGATCACCTCAGAGCAGTCAATTAAGATGAATGGATATCAGTTTATTCCTGAATCTTATTCACTTGATGCATACAAGTTTTTGTTTAGAGAGGGTGAAATGATCCTTAGAGCACTTGGTGTTTCTGTTTTGGTTACAGCAGTTGGTACGACACTTGGTATTATTTTGACAATGCTGATGGGATATGTGCTTTCAAGAAGCAACTATAAGCTGAATGGCTTTTTTACAATGGTTGTATTCATCCCGATGATTTTCAATGGTGGTATGATTTCATCTTACGTTGTAAATACACAGCTTTTAAATTTGAAGAACAGCATCTGGTCGCTGATTTTACCGCTTTGTGTTTCTTCATTTAATGTTGTAATATGTAAGACTTTCTTTAAGACAAATATTCCGGAATCAGTTATTGAATCGGCACAGATTGATGGTGCGACGCAGTTTCAGATTTTTGGAAAGATTGCACTTCCGTTATCAAAGCCGCTTATGGCAACTATCGCATTGTTCTTAACCTTTGGTTATTGGAATGATTGGTTCCAGTCTTCCTTGTACATCAGCAATACAAATCTGTATTCCTTACAGGCATTGCTTGATCACGTACAGAGAAATATCGAGGTTATGGCAAATAATCCATCCCTTGGACTTAGTACAGCACAGTATATGAACTCAATGCCAAAGGAAGGTGCACGAATGGCGATGGCTATTATCATCATCATTCCAATCGCATGCTGCTATCCATTCTTCCAGAGATATTTCATTTCTGGTCTTACAGTAGGTGCAGTAAAGGGATAATGTAAGAGAATCATACTGAAATATTTTGATACCAGGGTCAAAAGCTCCAAAAGCCGTTCGTGCTTGCACGATAAGACTTTTGAGCTTGGAACCCGCAAAAACATGAGGATGCAACGATTTTCGAAGAAAATCAGTGAATCCGAATGTTTTTAGAATTGCGAAAGTTGCATAGCAACGGAGCAATTCGTGGATATCAGTTGGGGGCAAAAAGTCCATGGCGAAAGATGAATAATAATTAATGTTGTGGCTTTGTGGAAGCGAAAGGAGTATAAAATAAATATGAGATTTCCAGAGTTTTTAAAGAAAAATGGTACTATTGGATTTGTTGCACCGTCATTTGGATGTAATATTGAGCCTTATAAAACGTCATTTAATCATGCGCTTGAAAAGTTTCATGATATGGGTTATCAGACAATGCTTGGTCCAAACTGCTTTGAGGGAAGTGGAATAGGAATCAGCAATACGCCGGAAAAATGTGCAGCAGAGTTAAATAAGATGTATTTGTCAGATGAGGCAGATGCGCTGATTTCCTGCGGCGGCGGTGAGCTGATGTGCGAGATCTTGGATAATGTAGATTTTGATGCAATTAAGGCAGCAAAGCCAAAGTGGTATATGGGCTATTCGGATAATACAAACTTTACATTTTTATTGACTACAATTTGCGATGTGGCATCCATTTATGGACCATGTGCCGGAACATTTGGTATGGAACCGTGGGATGAATCAATTGAAGATTGCTTTTCACTTTTTACAGGAAAGAAACTGATGATGCAGAGTTATCCGCTCTGGGAAAAGGAAGGGCTGCGCGATGAGGAGCATCCGCTTGAGCCATACAATCTGACGGAACAGAGTCTTGTGAGAGGTTTCCTGACACAAAAAGACCAGATGGGTGAGGTACAGGCATTTGAGACGGAAGGAACCATCGAATTTAAGGGCAGATTGATCGGCGGCTGCATGGACTGCCTTGTAAATTTAACCGGAACAAAGTTTGATCAGGTTAAGTCATTTAATGAGCGATACAAGGAGGATGGCATCATCTGGTATTTGGAATCGTGTGATTTAAATGTATTTGGCATTCGACGTGCGATCTGGCAGATGATTCATGCTGGATGGTTTGAGCATGTTAAGGGCTTTTTGATTGGAAGACCGCTTCATTTTGGTGAGGAAATGATTGGCTTAGATCAATATCACGCAGTGATTGATTTGCTAAAGGAATATCAAGTGCCAGTACTGATGGATCTGGATATCGGTCATTTAGCACCGATGATGACGCTTATAAATGGAAGCACTGCATCTGTGTGTGCAGAAAACGGAAAAGTAAAGATCAATATGGAGCTTGTCTGAGTCATTGACACAAGGCAGAATGTCATGATAAAATAAACAAAATTGCTGTTTGTGCAGCATAAAAAAGGAGGATGGGCTTTTGAAACGAGAATCTTTTAAATCGCGCCTTGGATTTTTGCTTGTAAGTGCGGGGTGTGCGATAGGAATTGGAAATGTCTGGCGTTTTCCGTATGTGACGGGACAAAATGGCGGCGGAATTTTCGTATTGTTTTACTTGATCTTTCTGGTGATAATGGGCTTGCCAGTTCTGACAATGGAGCTGGCAGTTGGTCGTGCCAGCAGAAAGAGTGCGGTGCTTGGTTATAAGGCACTAGAGAAAAAAGGAAGCAAGTGGCATATCCATGGATGGGTGGCAATATTTGGATGCTGTATGTTAATGATGTACTATACCACGGTATCTGGATGGATGGTTACATATTTCTTTAAGTTTTTGACAGGCAGCTTTAAGAGCGGAATGACAACCGAGGATACTGCGCAGGCATTTTCTAATTTGCTTGGAGATCCAAAGCAGATGGCATTTTGGATGATTTTAACGGTTGTAGTTGGTTTTCTTGTCTGCAGCAGAGGATTGCAGAATGGACTGGAGAAGATCAGCAAGTTTATGATGACTGCACTTCTTTTATTGATTGTTGTTCTTGCTGTGCATAGCCTTACATTGTCAAATGCAGCAGAGGGTGTAAAATTCTATCTTGTTCCAAATACAGAGGCTGTTGCAGCTGTAGGATTAAAAAATGTGATTACAGCAGCGATGAATCAGTCATTTTTTACACTAAGTCTTGGCGTAGCAGCAATGGAAATTTTTGGAAGCTATATGGGAAAGGATCACACATTAGCAGGAGAGGGTGTACGAATTTGTGCACTTGATACATTTGTTGCAACTATGGCTGGTTTGATCATTTTCCCGGCATGTTTTAGCTATAACGTGGAAGTAAATGCAGGACCAAGTTTGATTTTCATTACATTGCCAAATGTTTTTATTAATATGTCAGGCGGACGCATTTGGGGAAGTTTGTTCTTTTTATTTATGACATTTGCAAGCTTTTCTACTGTGATTGCTGTATTTGAAAATATTATGTCATTCTGTATGGATATGTTTGGCTGGTCAAGAAATAAGGCTGCACTGATCAATTGCATCGTTATTTTGATTGCAAGTCTTCCGTGCGTGCTTGGCTATAATGTGTGGAGCAATTTGCATCTGATTGGAGGGCGCGATGTGCTTGACAGTGAAGACTTTATTGTCAGCAATTTGTTGCTTCCTATAGGTTCTTTAATTTACCTGCTGTTTTGCGTAACAAAGTGGGGCTGGGGATTTGAAAAATATTGTGAGGAAGCAAATACAGGAGATGGCATCAAAATTTCAAAGAAATTAAGGCCATATTTCCAGTTTATTCTTCCAATTTTGATTGTTTTTATTCTGATTCAGGGATTAATTTAAAAATAGTTGAAATTTATAAAAATAGAAAAATAGGTAACACAAAAAAGCGTATCGGTTAAAGTAATTTGACTGGTACGCTTTTTTATTGAAAAAAATTATATCACTTTAATCACCCATCAGGAATGTGTGGCTGGCTGCCTTTATATAGAGCATTTCGAAGCCAGCTGACAGGATCATAGATGGCACCGTGTTCAGTTTCATTATTGTAAGCATCGATTACACCAATAATGGCATCAAAAGTTAAGCCAAGAAGCTCATTTTTCACAACCGCTTGAGGAATAGAGTCCTGTCCGATTTGAATATAGGCACTTGGATCATTTAGCATATCATATAAAACAGAGAAAACAGTATCTAACACTTTTTGATCGTGTTCATTTTCAAGAAAATTTAGCCCACCATACGGATTTTTAAAGCTGCAAATTAAATCATAGTTGAAGTATTGATATAAATAGTCCATGGAATATTCTTCTGCATTTTTAGAAGATATAACTTCCTCAGAGTCAGATGTATCTGAAAGCGATGGCTGTTCTTGTGAAGCAGACTGTAAATTAGAAGCAGTCTGTGTTGGTGGATTTTGTATCGTATAACCAGCAGCTCGAAGTAATTCTGCCATTTCTTCAAGTTCCTGTTTTGAAATCTCTTCTGAAAGTTCATCAGATGTTTCTGATTTCCAAATATCAGGATCATCAGTAATAGTATAGGAGTTGCTCATTCGTGCACCGTCAGCTGTGTAACGTGGGTGTCTGGAAATAAAATTTTTTTCCTCTAATGATTTAAGCGCATATCGGACAGTGCGCTCAGACAGACCGATTTTTTTCGATAATTTAGGAATGGATGGAAATGCAGTTCCATCATACCGCATCAATGTGATCATGACCAATTTCTCTTTTGAATTTAATCCTTCATAATCCAAAAAATCATTGTGGATCATCGTGAATGGGCGGCAGTTTTTAATCTGTACTTTGTCGTTCATGGTTAAAGTAGTACATGATACTGGTTAGCCGATCTTCCCCCAGTCATGATCTCTTCTCCTTTCCTAAATTTGTAATTTTTATATTGGCTTGAGTATACCATAATGGTAGGAGAAAAACAATAGCTTATTTAAAGAGACTGCACATTTTGCAGTGACACATGCAAAATGTGCAGTACCCCATGCAAAATACGCAGTACCCCATGCAAAATATGCAGTACTAAACAAAGTTATCCCCAAGTTATCCCCAGAGTTATCCCCAAAAAGGTGTTACACCTGCAAAATATGCAGTGCCCACCTGCAAAATACGCAGTACCACCTGCAAAATACGCAGTACCCCATGCAAAACATGCAGTACCCCATGCAAAACATGCAGTACTAAACAAAGTTATCCCCAAGTTATCCCCAGAGTTATCCCCAATGGATCTGTCGAAGAAAAATGGACTTGAAAAATAAAAGTAAATGCTTTATACTCACATGAGTGATAAAGTATTTTTTCGAAACAGCGAAGAAAAAGAAGGAAGGAGGAAAGTATGGCGACGCTGAAAGATGTGGCGAAGGCTTCCGGACTGACAGTAGGAACTGTTTCCAGAGTTTTGAATAATAGAGGCTATATAAGTGATAAAACAAGAGAGAAAGTGTATCAGGTGATGAAGGAGTTGAATTACCAGCCAAATGAAATGGCACGCTCACTTTCTAAGCAAAAGAATAATACAATAGGAATTATTTTACCGCAGATTGAGCATCCTTATTTTGCAAAGGTTCTGGGTCGACTGGAAAAAGAGGCTTCTAAGCGTGGATATCGCACAACTGTATTTGTTTCTAAAAATAAAGAAGAACGCGAGGAAGAATGCATTGAAATGTGCAAAAGCGCAAGAGTGGCAGGAGTAGTGCTGTGCAGTGGCTGCTTTGGCACAGAAAAATTTGCAGGACTTGATTTTCCATTGATTACATTAGAGAGATCCATTGATCAGGCAACATCAGGTATTGAATGTGACAACTATCAGGGTGGTGTACTTGCAACGGAGTTATTAATCGAAAAGGGCTGCAAAAAGCTTATGTATATTGGCGGAAGAAGTGCCGGTGAGGGTATTGCTATGCCAGGCGATTATAGAGAAGTGGGCTTTAAAGATACATGTGAGAAGTATCATGTAGAGCATCTTGAGATGGTGACAGATAAAGAACAATTTGATACGTTGGAGTATTATAGCTTTGTGAGAAACAAGCTTGAGAAAAATCCAGATGTAGATGGTGTATTTGCAAGCTCTGATATTATCGGTGCATATGTGCTTCAGGCTTGCCGCGACTTGTCAATTAGTGTTCCTCAGAATATGAAAATTGTGGGATTTGATGATGTTAATATTGCTCAGTTTACGACACCTGGTCTGACAACAATTCATCAGCCGGTAGAGCAGATGGCAGAGCAGGCAATTTTGGACATTGCGATGATAGATGCTGGCAAGGTGGTGCCTTCAAGAACGGTATTTCCGGTAACGCTTGTTGAGCGCGAAACGACTTGATTTAACAGCTGCGAAGCAGTGATTAAACCCTAAGGGGCTGTTTTGCGCATGATGAGGCGCGAGTGAGCTGTTTCTTACTAAATAATCTAATATAGCAATTTTATACAAACATATCGAAAAAGAGTTATTACATAGTGAGTAGAGTCTTGCATGTATAACTCTTTTTTTGTGAATATTAGATATGTACACAGGTTGTCACAAGAAAAAATATCGCAAGCGGTTGCGATAAACAATTTCAAAAGTTTTTTGAAAAAATAGTGTAATTAACGTATTTTATTGAACATTAAATAAAATTCAAACAAAACATGACTGACATAGTGCACAAAATAAAAAGGGGATAATCATATAATTTTAACAAAATATATTCTAATAAAAAGAAAACTATGATAACCGCTTGACATGTTAAAAGTGCAGTGCTAGAATGAAGACACAAACAAAGAAATGCCCATATACGAGATAGGGGCACTAAAATAGGAGGAATAAAAATATGAGAAGAAAATCAACACTTGCAATTACACTTGCGGCAGCAATGGCAGCAACAGCAGTTCCTGCAATGGCAGATGATAAGGTAAGCATTACCATTTTCAATTCCAAGATGGAGGTTCAGAGCCAGTTTGAAGAGATGGCAGAAAAGTATGCTGAGGATAATGGAATCAATATTGAGGTTTACTACTCAAATGATACAGTAGCAGCTCATCTGGCTACCAAGTATTCATCTGGAGATCCATATACATTAGCAATGGTAGATGCAAAGGATGTCTACTCACTTGCAAAAGATCATGCAATTGATATGAGCGATCAGGAGTGGGTAAAGAATACTAACTATGCAATCGGAATTGATGATCAGATCAATGGTTTCCCTATGTGTGTTGAGGCTCGTGGACTGATTTACAATGCAGATGCGATCGAAGCAATTACTGGTGAAACATTTAACCCAGACGATTACAAGACACTTGATTCCTTTAAGGAACTGATTGAGCAGTTAAAGGAAGGCGGTATGGAGACGCCTACTGGTATCATGAAGGAGGATTGGTCTTTAGGAGGTCACTTTCTGTCACAGGTATCAGAGGAGCAGCCGGATGTAGAGGAGTTTATTACAAAGCTTCATGAGGGTGAAGCAGATCTGATTAATAATGAGAAATTCAATTCTCTGATGGATTTCTTTGATGTAATGAAGGAGAACAACTACGCAAAGGATTCTGCAATCGCAGCTGAGCGTGAAGTAACTGAGATGATGTTAGCTGAGGGAGAAATCGCCTTTATGTACGGTGGTAACTGGGATTGGTCCGTAATCAACGCATATGATTACACTGAGAACATGGGTATGATGCCAATTCCGCAGAACACAGATGACGGCACTAACGAGAAGCTTGTAGGTGGCGGTTCTAAGTATTTTATGATTGATTCTTCTGATACTACAACAGATGAGCAGCGTCAGGCAGCACTAGATTTCTTAGAGTGGCTTGCAGATTCTGAAGAAGGTCAGAAGTTCATCACAGAAGACTGTGCACTTGTTCCTGCATTCTCCAATAATGAGAATGAAGTAGCAGATCCTCTTGGAAAGTCTGTTAAGAAGTATGCAGATGAGGGTGCTATGATTGATAACTACAACTACATGCCAGATGATCACATCTCTCTGTGTGGTGCAATCTTCCAGAAGTATCTTGCAGGACAGATGGATCGTGCAGAGTTTGCAACTGAGATTGAGGATTACTGGAAGTCAACAGACGTTGTAGAGCACTGATAATATCAAACATTTGATAGATGATGCTTCCTTATAATATAATAGGAAGGAAGACATTACCCCTATAGAGGCTGTCCGCCGATGACAGGCAGCGGACAGTCTCATAATTTTCTTGATGATAAAACGAATACAGGGAAGGGGATCGTGATCATGGATAGAAACACGACAAAATATAAAGTAAAGCAGTACATAATGTTCGCTGGTATCTCCACTGTACTGTTTGCTGCAGTAGTAATTATTCCGTTTATCTACGGTTTATATTTGACCTTTACAAGCTGGGATGGTATTTCAAAGGATAAGCAGTTTGTCGGTTTTGCAAATTATATTGCGACGTTTAAAGATATTGCCTACTGGCAGGCACTTGGAAGAACAGTTATATATTCTGTTATTTCCGTTGTTCTGGTAAATGTGGTTGCATTTTTCCTAGCATATTTGCTGACTAGCGGTATTAAAGGACAGAACTTCTTCCGTGCAGGCTTCTTTATTCCAAACCTGATCGGTGGTATTGTTCTTGGTTATGTATGGAAGTTTGTTTTTAACAGAGCATTTGTATCAATTGGAAAGGCAGTTTCTATTGGTGCGCTTTCAAATTCCTGGCTGGCAACACCGAGCGGTGCAATGGCATGTTTGATTATTGTTTCTGTATGGCAGTATGCCGGTTACATGATGTTAATTTATGTTGCCGGATTTATGAGTGTACCGAAGAGCTTAAAGGAAGCTGCTCAGATTGATGGATGTACTAGTTTTCAGGCAACAGTTAATATTATCATCCCACTTATGAGAGCTTCATTTGTACAGTGCTTGTTCCTTACAATTACCAGATGCTTCATGGTATATGATGTTAACCTGTCTTTGACAAAGGGTGAGCCATTCAATTCTTCTGTAATGGCAGCAATGCATGTATACAATCAGGCATTTACTTACAAGAATTATGGTCTTGGACAGGCTGAAGCACTTGTACTGTTTATCGTCTGCGCAATCGTAGGTGTGACACAGGTTTATATTGGTAAGAAAGGGGAGGTGGCAGCATAATGGAAGAAAATAAAAAAGCGGCACAGAAAAAGAAAATTAGCCATGCCATTATAATGGTTGTTTTAATCCTCCTGTTTCTGATGTTTATCTTTCCGTTTATTCTCGTTATTATTAATGCATTTAAGACAAAGGGTGACATTATGTCTGACCCGATGGCACTAGTTGGTTCTCATGGATTTATTGTAACAAACTTCTCTGATGCGATGAAGAAGATGAATTTTACAACATCTTTTACCAACTCACTGATCATCACAATTTCAGCAACAATTGGAACTATTCTTTTGTCTGCAATGACCGCATTTGTAATTGTAAGAAACAATTGGAAGGCATGTAAGCTTCTGTTTACATTAATGATTGCATCTATGGTAATTCCATTCCAGGTTTTGATGATTCCGTTAGTATCATTATATGGTGGTATCTTTGGAGTTTTAAATAGCCGTGTGACCTTAATCCTTATGCATATCGGATTTTCACTTTCAATGGCAACATTCATGTTCCATGGAGCAATTCATACGAATATTCCGTTAGAGCTTGAGGAAGCGGCATTTTTGGATGGCTGCAGCAACTGGCAGACATACTGGAAAATCGTATTTCCACTGTTAAAGCCAACGATTGCAACTGTAGCAATTATTGATGCAATGGCATTCTGGAACGATTATCTTCTTCCGAGCCTTGTACTTGGCCGTAAGGAGCTTTATACACTTCCAATTGCAACACAGGCATTCTATGGAACTTACTCTACGGATATGGGCCTGGTAATGGCTGCTCTGCTGTTAGCGATGCTGCCGATTTTGATTTTATATCTGTTCTTGCAGCGCTACATTGTTGAGGGCGTTACCTCCGGTGCAGTAAAGGGATAATTTAGTGTTTATTTATAAGGGGTCCAAAATATAGTCTGTTTTGGACCCCATTTCTTTTTAACGATGAGAAAAGGAGATAAGTGAGAGCGCAGGTGCTCAAACTTTAACAAATAATATGGAAACAATGTATAAGGAACGCTTTGAGCAAAAGAAGGATGAGCTTCATGATCTTTATATGCAATTATATGGAAATGATGCAATGTTTGCAGAGCTGTGCGAGCATTTGTACGCATTTTATAAGGAGAGAAGTGAGAAGTTAAAGACGCTTGATAAAAAGCGTGAAGCTGATCCTAATTGGTACAAAAAAAATGATATGCTTGGCATGATGTTTTATATTGACAATTTTGCTGGCAACATGAAGGGTGTACAGGGAAAGCTGGATTATCTGGAAAAGAATAATGTTAATTATATTCATTTGATGCCATTTCTTGATACACCAAAAGGACGCTCTGATGGAGGTTATGCAGTAGCTGATTTTAGAAAGGTTCAGGAAAATTTAGGTTCCATGGAAGACCTTGAGAATTTGACTAATGCCTGCCATGAGAAGGGAATCAGTGTGTGTATGGATTTTGTTATGAACCACACTTCAGAGGATCATGAATGGGCAAAGAAGGCACGTCAGGGAGATGGAGAATATATGAGCCGCTATTTCTTTTTTGATAATGCGGTTATTCCATCTGAATATGAAAAGACAGTTCCGCAGGTATTCCCGACGACTGCACCTGGCAACTTTACATGGCTTCCAGAAATTGGTCACTATGTAATGACGACATTTTATCCTTACCAGTGGGATCTCAATTACAAGAATCCAAGAGTATTCAATGAAATGATGTATAATTTCCTCTATCTGGCAAATAAGGGAATTGATATCATTCGAATTGATGCAGTGCCATATATATGGAAGGAACTCCATACGACATGCCGAAATCTGCCGCAGGTACATACAATTGTGCGTATGATGAGACTGATCGGAGAACTTGTCTGCCCTGGCATTTTGCTTTTGGGTGAGGTAGTAATGGAGCCGGAAAAGGTTGTTCCATACTTTGGAACCGTAGAAAAGCCAGAGTGTCATATGCTGTATAATGTAACAACAATGGCTACCACATGGCATACTGTAGCAACAAGAGATGTCAGTCTGTTAAAGAAGCAGCTTGATATTGTCAATCGTCTTCCAAAGGACTATGTTTTCTTAAATTATCTGCGCTGCCATGATGATATTGGCTGGGGACTTGATTTTGCAACTTTGCAGCAGGAAGGCATTCAGGAGCGTGCACATAAGCAGTATTTGAATGATTATTTTAGAGGCTATGCCGGTTACAGCAACAGCCGCGGTGTTCTCTATAATGAGGATCCGGTGACTGGTGATGCAAGATTTTGTGGAACGACTGCTTCTATGTGCGGCATTGAAAAGGCAAGCTATCAGCATGATAAAGAGGCACTTGAGAAGGCCATTCGAATGGATGTTATGCTTCATGCATATATGTTTATGCAGTCTGGAATCCCTGTGCTTTACAGTGGAGATGAAATTGGTCAGTTAAATGATTATGCTTATAGGGATGATCCTGATAAGGCACCAGATTCACGTTATGTTCACCGTGGTGCAATGAATTGGGAAGAGGCAGCAAAGAGCAGTGATCAAGCGACTATTCCAGGTCAGATTTCTTCAAAGCTTAATCAGCTTGAGAAGCTTCGTAAATCTGAGAAGGCATTTATGAGCAATGCGGATACATGGACTGTTGAAACATGGGATAAGAGTATTCTTTGTATCGGACGTTATTATGATGGCGATAAGATATATGGTTTATTCAACTTTAGTGAATTTGATAAGACAGCATGGATCAATGAGAGAGACGGTCTGTACTGTGATCTTTTAACTGGAACATTAATGGAGGCAGCTGGAGTTAATATTCCAGCATACGGCTATATGTGGCTGAAGAAGGTTCGATAAGAACAAAAGCGTATCTTCCAGAATAAACTGGCGGATACGCTTTTTTGATTGTTTTAGAAACCAATTCCAACGGCAATCAGAATGGTTATGATCGCACCAATCATCAAAATACCGAGGAATTTCCACATGAATTTAATCCAGTTGGACCATTCAATCTTTGCAATTGCCAGAGAACCGATCAAACATCCAGAAGTTGGAACGATCAGGTTGGTGAATGCATCACCAAGCTGGAATGCAAGAACAGAGGTCTGACGGGAAACACCAAGAAGATCAGCAAGAGGTGCCATGATCGGCATGGTGATTGCAGCTTGTCCAGAACCTGATACGACAAAGAAATTAAATACGGACTGGAAAAGATACATTAGTACAGCGGCAAATGCACCTGAAAGTCCTGAGAGTGCCTGAGAAATTCCGTACATGATTGTGTTGATAACAGTAGGTGTGGTTGGGTCGGAGCCACCAAGAACCTGCATGATACCTTGTGCCATTGCAACAACAAGTGCTGCACCTATAAGATCTTTTGCGCCATCTTTAAATGAAGATGCAATGTCATTTAGCTTCATATTATTTAAGTGAAAAATAACACCTATAACACCAGAAACGATTCCCATGATGAAAAACTGAGTAGCGATTTCTGCCATATAGTAGCCCTTTACCATAACACCCCAGATAACCCAGATGACAGTAGCAGCAAGTGTCAGAAGTACTAAGATGTGGCCGATGCCAAAATTGTGTCCATTGTCAAGTCCTGTTTTTTCGTTCTGATCACGGAAATACTGATCGCTTTCGTAGGCAACAGAGATAGTAGGTGTTTTCTTTACCTTGGATGCGTAGAACATTGTCATTCCACAGCCAAGTGCGGTGAAGACAACCCACATAACCATACGAAATCCAGCGCCAGAGAATACGTCGATTCCGGCAATTCCCTGAGCAACGCCGACAGAGAAGGGATTCATCCATGAAGAACCGAAGCCGATCTGTGTGGCAACATAGGTGACAAGTACTGCAATTACGGTGTCGTATCCTACTGCAACAAACAGTGGACAGAGAATCATCGTAAATGGAAGTGCCTCTTCGCCCATTCCAAAGACAGCACCGCCTAATGAAAACAGTACAAACAGCACTGGAATTAACAGCTTTTCAGCTCCCTTTGCTTTGCGAATTAATCCAATTAAGCCGGATTCGAGTGCACCAGTTTTGATCATGATTCCAAATGCACCGCCGACAACTAACAGGAATGCTATGATATCCATAGCGGAGCTGTTGACAATTCCGTTGTACATGTAATTAAAGAAACCAGTTTTGCCATCGCCGCTGAATAATGTAATACCCTCAGTTACGACCTTTCCAGCATCATCTTTTAAATACTGAAAGCTTCCGTCTTTGATTACGGTACGTGTTTTTTCAACACCATTAATCATGTACGAAACGTCCTGTGTTTCGTAGTAGCCCTTTGGAACAAGGAACGTTAAAATTGCAGCCAGAACAACTACAAAAAAGATAATGATGTAAGTGTCTGGTACGGTAAAGCCCTTGTTAAAAGATTTTAAACCTTCTCCTTTTTTGTGGCTCATAGTTGAGTCTCCCTTCTTTTGATGTAAATATGATATAAAAAGCAATCATATATAAATGAAATTTGCAAGGGATAGTGTACCATATCAAAGGAAACAAAGGAACTAAAAAATAAGAAAAAATCAAAAAAAAATTTAATAGATTGACTTTCCTCTTGCGATGACTTTGATAAGCTGCAAGTTTTTGTCTAAGATACAAAGATCAGCATCATATCCTTCCTGAACTCTTCCTTTTTTATTTAAATGAAGAATGTCGGCAGGGTTGGAGGTGATTGTGGAGAGTGCGATTTCTAGTGGAATGTTTTCCATGGAGACGCATTCTTTTACTTCCTTTAACAGGCAGCTGGACTGACCGACCCCCATTCCCTGAAATTCACCTTTTTTATTGTAGATTGGCAGGCTTCCCTGTCCATCGGAGGAGATCGTGATACGGTTTGGATTGACACCTGCATTTAGCATACGCTTGATTCCTTTGCATACGCGCACCTCATCGCAGATAGTCTCCCAGTAGTCGATATCCTCATTTCCTGTAAAGTCAACGGCACCTCCCTTTAATGCATATTCGATGGCTTGGCAAAAAAGTGCCTCATTACGATTTACATGAGTAGGAAGAAACTGTGATGCAGGAATTTCTGTCTCATCAATTACACGGTTGATTAACTCCATACCTCGTGAGCCGTCGCCGAGATGAACGTTAATGATTCCAGCTTTTCCAGAAAGTACTCCGCCGAGTCTTGTATCGGCTGCAACACGGGTAAATTCTTCAAAGGTTGGCTGGGAGGAGCGATGGTCTGAAATGGCAATTTCTCCTGTTCCAATTATTTCCTGAATCATCATAATATCCTTTGGGATACTGTCGGTCAGCGTGCGAACAGGAACCTGATAACTTCCAGTGTAACAGTAAGCAGATATTCCCTGCTCGTTTAGCCCTTTTGTTTTGGCGACAAGTGCACACATATCACGTCCTATTCCGTCAGTGCCAAGACAGCCAACAACAGTTGTCACGCCAAATTTGGTAAGCCCTTCCATGGTGGCCTCTGGTGTACGATTGGCAAATCCACCTTCGCCGCCTCCTCCAAGTACATGAACATGACAGTCAATGAAACCAGGTGTGAGGATCAGATTTGTTCCATCAATTTGCTCAGATTCTGGAAAATATGAAGGAATTGACAGACTGCCTGCATCTGCAATTTTTACGATTTTATCGTGAACGATAAGCACATCCTTTTTTCCAAGATGCCCTGGTGCATAAACATCAATATTTTGAATTAGTTTGATCATATTATTATAAACACCTTTCTAAAATTGTTTTGGCGATCAAATTCGCTGCCAATAGTATACCACACAAAACAGGATGAGCAAACGAAAAAGTGGTTATGTTTTTATTGACAAGAAGAGAAAAAAAAACTATAATCGTTCAAAATAGAACTACAGAAGGAGGGCATACATGTATTTTTGTGATGAGCATAGAGGAATTACACGTTATTATGAGATTCTGAAGTCATCCGTATGTGAAAAATATCAGCTTAGGCAGATGGAGTATGATATACTGATGTTTCTATATAATAATCCACAGCATAGCACGGCAGCAGATATTGTCAGATACAGAAAGTCAACAAAATCTCACGTATCTATGTCACTTAAGGTGCTTGAGGAAAAAGGGCTGATTGAAAGAAGGATAGATAAAGACAATAAAAAACGTGTTGAAATTTATATTTTGGATTCAGCAGATGATATAATAAAAGATGGCATACGCGTACAAAAGCAGTTTGCAAAAGATATGTTTAATGGGCTTACAGACGATGAAATTGCATTGTGTAAGCAGATCTTTAAAAAGATATGTAATAATGCGGAAGCGTGCATAAAAGCTGCAAATAAAAAAGTGCCTGCAGTAAAATAAGACTGCGGGCACTTTGTTTTTTAAGGAAGATATAAATTACTCAACATCCTGTAATGCTGCAAAATTTTCTTCGCCGGTACGAACCTTTACAACGCGGTCTACGTTGTATACGAAGATCTTGCCGTCACCGATATGACCGGTGTAGAGTGTCTTCTTTGCAGCTGCGATTACTGTATCAACTGGGATGCTGCTGACAACTACTTCAACCTTAACTTTTGGAAGAAGAGTAGCATCAAGCTCAACACCACGGTACTTTTCGCCGGCACCCTTCTGAATGCCGCAGCCCATTACCTGAGTAACGGTCATTCCAGTTACACCTATGTCATTCATAGCCTTTCTAAGCTTATCATAACGAGAGAGCTTTGCAATGATGACAACCTTATAGATGCCGCTTGGTGAAACATCTGGAGCTTTAACGACCTTAACAGCGGCAGCCTTCTGTGCAGCAGAAGCGCGGTCATATTCTTCGACACCAAGGTTTGTATTTGCATTTTGCTCCATTGTCATTGTGTTGTCGATATCCATGATTGAGAATCCAGCATAAGCAGATGGAAGACCATGCTCAGTTGCATCAAGACCAATGATTTCTTCTTCCTCGGAAACACGAAGACCAAAGATTGCTTTGATAACAAGGAATGTAATCGTGATAGTAACAGCAGTGAAAGCTGCGGTACAAAGCATACCAAGAAGCTGTAAGCCAAGCTGTGAGAAACCGCCGCCATAGAAAAGACCAGCGCCAGCGATCTGGTTTGCGCCATATGTAACGCCATCACCATATCCTCTTGCAAAGGCCGGAGCACTCTTTGTGGCAAAAAGTCCAACTGCAATTGTACCCCAGATACCATTCATCATATGAACAGCTACGGCACCAACTGGATCATCAACGTGAATCTTATTATCACAGAACCATACACCAAATACAACAAGCAAACCAGAAACAGCACCTATCACGATAGAACCAAATGCATCTACAACATCACAGCCGGCAGTTACAGCAACAAGTCCAGCCAAAGAAGCGTTCAGACACATGGAAACATCAGGCTTTCCGTACTTTACCCATGTAAAGATCATGCAGACAACAGTTGCGATAGATGGTGCAATTGTTGTGGTAACGAAAATGGATCCAAGCTCCTCAACGCTAGTTGCTGCGGCACCATTAAATCCATACCAGCCAAGCCACAGAATGAAAACACCAAGACAGCCAAGAGGAAGATTGTGACCAGGGAAGGCATTTACTTTTACGATTTTGCCATTTGAATCTTTTACAAACTTTCCGATACGAGGTCCTAACATTGCAGCACCAATAAGTGCACAGATACCGCCAACCATATGAATACAGTTTGAACCGGCAAAATCATGGAAGCCGATCTGCGCAAGCCAGCCGCCGCCCCATGTCCAGTGTGCCTCAATCGGGTAGATCACAGCAGAGATGACTGCTGAGTAGACACAGTAGGAAAGGAATTTTGTTCGTTCAGCCATAGCACCAGATACGATGGTAGCAGTAGTTGCACAGAATACAAGATTAAATACGAAATTGGACCAGTCAAAATTTGCATAATCTGTAAAAATGTCAAAGCCCGGCTTTCCGATAAGACCAACAAGATCTTCTCCGAGAAACAGACCAAAACCGATCAGGATAAACATAACAGTACCAATACAAAAATCCATCAGATTCTTCATCAGGATATTTCCTGTATTTTTTGCTCTGGTAAAACCAGCCTCAACCATTGCAAAACCAGCCTGCATCCAGAATACGAGTGCAGCTCCAATTAAAAACCATACACCAAAGACTTCACTTTGAACCGTACTTAAAATTTCTTCCATAGGACATTTCCTCCTTTTTTAACAGTACAAAGCCGCGCACACCGGGATCCTTCGGCGTGCACGGCTTTGTGCTGCGGATATGAGAAAAGGCGCTGACTTTCATATGAATGTGTCAGCGCCTTTGCTTGAAAACGATTATAGAAGCCGAAGCGCGATTTGTCAATCAGAAATTTTATAAAAAATTAACATTGTGAAAATCTTCTATACATGATGGGATTTTCGCGGTATACTGTAAGCATAAATACAAAAATGGCAGTTATTCACAGCATGCAAATTCGCATAGCTTTAAATAGCTGCAAAAAAAGAAATGCTGACATGGAAAAGGATTGAAGTGTGTAGATATGGAAAAGAAAAGACAGCCAATCGGCGTATTTGATTCCGGTGCAGGCGGACTTAGTGTATTAAAGGAGCTAGTACGACTGATGCCAGAGGAAGATTTTATTTATTACGGGGACTCGCTCAATGCACCTTACGGCGTAAAACCGCTTGAAGAAGTGCGACAGCTTACATATGCCTGTGCTGAGCATTTGTTAGAGCGTGGTGTTAAGGAAATTATTATTGCCTGCAATACGGCGACAAGTGCGGCATGCAAAATAATGCGCGGCATGTATCCGGATTTGCCGCTTGTAGGAATAGAGCCTGCGGTAAAGCCGGCAGCCCAAAATCACCGAGGAGAAAAAGTGGCTGTTATGGCAACTCCGCTGACACTTCATGAAGAAAAATTTAAACAGCTTGTGAAGCGCTATGAGAACTTGGCGACAATTATTCCAGTTCCGTGTCCGGATTTGGTGGAATATGTGGAGAAAGGAATTTTAGAAGGCCCTGAGCTTGAGGGATATTTAAAGGATGTATTAACACCTTGTTTACAGGAAGGTATTAAGGCAGTAGTTCTTGGCTGTACACATTTTCCGCTTGTAAAGTCTGCGATTGGAAAGGTTGTTGGTGAATCGGTTCGCATTTATGATGGAGGAGAGGGAACTGCCAGACAGGCAAAATGTCTGCTAGCTGCGAAAAATCTCTGTACAGATCAAGAAAAAGGGCACATCTGCTTTGAGAGCAGTGCACCCGAAAAAGAAGCATATTATGAAGCGCTGTATAGAAAGGCAGCACATATTGATAGCAGAGTGAAATTATGAGTATTAAAGCATTAGTCTTAGCAATTTTATAATACTGTATGAGGATTTCTCATCGCGGTAAATTACTTCACGCGCCTTGGCTGGATAGTCTGTGATAATGACATCCACCTGGGCGTTTTTCATGCGCTCTGCCTCTGCTCTTGTGTTGATGGTCCAGGCATAGACAGCCTTGCCTTGTGCATGGGCCTTTGCAACAGTTGTATTATTTACAAACATAGAACGTACACAGAAAAAGTCAATCATGTCATTTTTATAATAGTTGCCGATGGCTGTAGTAAGAATGTAGCCGAGCGTAAGATCAGGATTTAACTCATTTACCTGACGAAGATAAGCATAGTCGGAGGACTGAATGGAACACTGATATTCCATTTCATATTGTTCAATTAGGCCTACAACTTTCGCTGCAAGATCTGCACTGGCAGAATTTCTCTTTAATTCAATTAAAAGGTGCGCTCGTCCTTTTACAAGAGACATGACTTCTTCTAGTGTAGGTATATAGGTAAATTCATGGTCTTTTGAAAAATAATAACTGATATCATATTGCTTTAATTCTTCATAGGTAACATCTGCAATGTTGATTTTTTTTCCAGCGATACGTTTAAGTGAAGCATCATGACAAACAATAACCACGCCATCTTTTGTTTCCTGAACGTCAATCTCAACACCGTCAGAGAGGGAGGAGATTGCAAGATCAATGGCTTCAAGTGAGTTTTCAGGTGCTTCTGAAGAAAGTCCTCTGTGACAGTAAATTTGAACTGGGCTTAGTGGACGTTCAGCAAGAAGGGCACCGTTATAGATACCATAGTATAAAAAGCAAAAAACGCCAACACCGGCAGCAGCAAGACCACAGGCACGAAAGATACGGCGAAGCGGTGTGTCTGGCGCATAGCTAAGATGAAATTCCAAAATAACATCATTGCCGGAAAAACGGAAAAACAGATGTGTCATCATTGCTGCATTTAAGAAAACACCTATGCAGGTGACAAACCATATGAGTGCGATGGAAAGCGTATTGTTAAAGCTAAGAACCATTGCAACCTTTAAGTCAGCTGGCGCAAAAAAATTGACGACGACAACAATTATAATCTGACACAGCAAACGAAGAATAAACCAAAGGACAACAACGAGCAGATTTAAAAGAATTATGTCGCTTAGTACAGCACGAAGATTCTTTCTGACGAGAGGAACACTTGCTTTTTTGGCATTTCTCAGGCCGAAGCCGCCAAGATACCAATAGCAGGCACAGAAAAACTCACGAACTGCAAAAATTCCGATAAATATAAGAAAAGTGATGATCGGAATGCAGTAAATAAGTTTTGAAAAAAGCATTGGCAAAAAGGTGCTGTAAGGATTTATGCGAAAACAGATTTCATAGAAGAAGAACAGGTTGATTAAAATCTGGTAGGCAAATAAAGGCAGAGCGACATACAGCTGTTTGAAGCGAAATCGTTGAAAGCCTTTTGCGCAGCCGTGTAGAAAAATATCCTTCACGCGAAGTTTCTGTCTTGCCAAAGAAGCCTGAAAGCCGCCAAGAAGAATGCATGCATTAAGATAAGTCAGCATACATGCAGTCAAAAATAAAATCAGAAGCATTGCGATTGCCGCAGGCGTGATCAGAAAGCGTCCGATATTGGCGGAATTTAAAAAACTGTAGCCGTCGATTTTTAATGCAATACTTAAAAGAAGCTGAAAGAGTGAGTATTCAATCAGGGTGTAAAATATAGAGTAAATAATTTGAAGCGCGAGCATACTTTTTATATTTAAAAAGGCACCGCGCATAGCAATTTTTAAGCCGCCCAAGGCATTTTTTAAATGATAAAAATAGTGCCTTGCGTGCTTTTTAGTGTGTTGTTCCATAGCTGTCAGTCCTGTCTGTAAGAGATATATTCTATGATAACATAGTTTTTCGCAAAATGCGATGTAAAATTACAAAAAACGAAAAATCAATGAGAGAAAATTTGGCAAAACCTTTACAAAAAACACGATAATTGATATCATGAATAATAGTGCGAGGCACGGATCATATAGAAAAATGGAGAAAATTGTAATGCTTACAAGAGAAGATCATAAGACATATGCGCAGATTTTGCGCGAAGAACTGACACCAGCGTTTGGCTGTACAGAGCCGATTGCGCTGGCATACTGTGCCGCAAAGGCAAGAGAAGTATTAGGCCAGATGCCGACAGAGGTTATCATTGAGGCGAGTGGCAATATTATAAAGAATGTAAAGAGCGTTATCGTACCGAATACAGGTGGTATGAAGGGAATCCCGGCGGCAGCGGCAGCTGGAATCGTGGCAGGAGATTCAAAAGCATGTCTTGAGGTTATCGCAAAGGTAACACCAGAAGAACAAAAGGAAATCGCTGAGTATTTAAATAATGTTCCATTTAGCGTAAAGGCAATGGAGGATGGTGATAAGCTTGATATTCGCGTAACAGTAAAGGCCGAGGAAAATAGTGCAGTTGTGCGTGTATCAAAGCATCATACGGATATTGTGTATATTGCGCATAATGGCGAGGTTATGCTAAATGAGCAGGATGACTGTGAGTGCGCACAGAAACTGGCAGCAAATCAGGCAGCTGCAGCAGAGCAGCGTGCTGACAGAAGCCGCCTTAGCATTGAGGGAATTGTAGAGTATGCGAAGACTGCAGATCTAAGCACAGTAAGTGATTTGTTAAACAGACAGATTGAGTATAACTATAATATTGCACAGGCTGGTGTAAAAGAAAACTGGGGTGCAAATGTGGGAAGCGTTCTGCTTGATACATATGGTGAAGATGTGCGTACAAAAGCAAGAGCATATGCAGCAGCAGGCTCAGATGCACGTATGAGTGGCTGTGAGCTTCCTGTTGTAATCAATTCTGGAAGCGGAAACCAGGGAATTACTGTATCAGTTCCTGTTATCATTTACGCAAAGGAATATCATAAGAGTGATGAAGAGCTGCTTCGTGCACTTTTGGTATCAAATCTTATTGCAATTCACATCAAGACAGGAATTGGACCATTGTCTGCATTTTGCGGAGCAGTAAGTGCCGGATGTGCAGCAGGCTGTGCAATTGCATTTTTGCTTGGCGGCGGAATCGATGAGGTGGCTCACACACTTGTAAATTCTATTGCAATTACATCTGGTATTATCTGTGATGGTGCAAAGCCATCATGTGCAGCAAAGATTGCATCTTCTGTGGATGCTGGAATTTTAGGATATGAAATGTATCGCCGTGGCCAGCAGTTCTATGGTGAGGATGGAATTGTAAGTAAGGGTGTTGAGAATACTATTCGTAATATCTGTCGAATTGGTGCAGAAGGAATGAATGGTACAGACGAAGAAATTATAAAGATCATGACACACTGCGATTAAAATATAGTAACTATTCAGTCTGAATGCAAGCATTCACAGAAAGCAATTTTGCATGGCTCTGAATAGTTACAAAATATATTAAATTTTGAGATTGACGAATGAGCATAATAGGTTTATAGTAACAGTATGCGTCAAACAGGTACCTCACTTCATGTGGTTTTGCGGTGGGAAATTTTTTTTAAGAAAACACTATGCTGATTTAAAGTGCTAACGACATAGAATGTTTTTATACCTGCAGCATGAGCACTCTTCATAAAGGTATTTTGGCATCAATAGGAAATGACATTAAGAAGAGTGGCTAAGTCATATCATCAAAAGGAGAAAAGAAGTATGAGAAAGACGAGAAAAGCAGCAGCTGTCCTTACAGCAGTTGCAATGGCTGCCGTATCAGCAGCGCCGGTAATGGCAGACGAGATCAAGGATCTGTATGATTATGAGCTTCAGACAAGAGAAATTGAGACTTGGAACATTTTACAGTCTCAGCAGTCAACTGATATGAATGTACTGACTAATCTGTATGACGGTCTTGTAGAGGCAGATGAGTATGGAAAGCTGACACCGGCAATCGCAGAGAGTTGGGAGACTGAGGATAATGGTCTTACCTGGACGTTCCATTTAAGAAAAGGTGTAAAGTGGGTTGATCAGAATGGAAATGAGAAGGGTGAAGTTACTGCACAGGATTTCTTAACTTCACTGGAGTGGGTATTAAACTTCCATAAGAATGATGCAGCAAATACTTCTATGCCGATGGAGATGATCGCTGGTGCAGAGGACTACTACAACATGACAAATGAGATGGATGCAGATGCAGCACTTGCACTGACTGCTGAGAGTCCGGAGTTTGCTGATACTGTTGGTATTAAGGCAGTCGATGATTACACCTTACAGTATACCTGTTTAAGCGAGAAGCCATACTTTGATACTGTAGCTGCCTATAACTGTCTGTATCCGATTTCACAGGGGATGCTTGATGAGATTGGTGTAGATGGCTTTAAGGCTGCAACACCTGAGAATATTTGGTACAATGGTGCTTATACCTGTACAGAGTACATTCAGCAGAATACAAAGACATTGACAAAAAATCCGCTGTACTGGGATACTGATGCAAAGCTGTTTGATTCTGTTACAATTAAGATGGTAGAGTCTGCAGATACTGCATATCAGCTGTATACAACTGGTGAGCTTGATCGCGTGGATCTGTCTGAGTCAAATTTGATGACAATCTATAACAACGAGTCTGATCCTTATCATAATCAACTGGTAGAGAAGCGTCCGAACAAGAAGTCTTATCAGTTCCATTTTAATTATGACAAGCTTAATGATGATCAGACAGAGGATACAAACTGGAATACTGCAATTGCAAATGAAGCATTCCGTAAGTGCTGGTACTATGGTCTTGATCTGGGCAGCTGGTATAAGAGAACAAACGCTATCAATCCATATAAGTGCTACAACAACTCCTATACAATGCAGGGTCTGATTTATACTTCTGATGGTACAGAGTATACCGAGCTGGTTCAGGAAAAGTTAGGTCTGCCGTCATATGATGGAGAGACGATGACACGTCTTGATTCAGCTAAGTTTGAGGAGTACAAGGCTCAGGCAATTGAAGAGTTGACAAAAGAGGGTGTTACCTTCCCAATACATGCAAGATATTTCGTAGCTAGTGGAAACCAGACTGCTCTTGACAGTGCAAATGTGTTAAAGCAGGCATTTTCTGATTCCTTTGGTGATGATTTTATTGTTCTTGATATTGATTCTTACGTATCCAGTCTTTCTAAGGAGGTTTACAACCTTAAGCGTCAATCCTTTGCTATCGCTGGATGGGGTGCTGACTATGGTGATCCGCAGAACTATTTAGGACAGGAGACAGATGACAGTGACAATGCTTACTATATGGTACAGCTTGGTCATGCAGTAGACAGTCAGAGCGATGAACTTAAAGATCTTTACAGCCAGTTTACTGAGCTTGTAAATAAGGCAGATGCTATCACAGATGATCTGGATGCAAGATATGAGGCATATGCAGAGGCAGAAGCATTTATGCTTGATCATGCTTTGATTGTTCCGGCATATTTTGATATTTCATGGGAGCTGACTCGCATTAATGATTATTCTAAGATTAATGCAATGTTTGGTATTCAGAATAACAAGTATAAGAATTGGGAAACTTCTACAGATGCGTATACCACAGAAGATTATGATGCTTTTTTAGAGACATGGAATGAAAATGCTTCTAAATAATTGTTAAAATATAAGCGAGCTGGATAATAAGATTAATCCGGCTCGCTTATTTTTTATTTATCAGAATCGTTTTTTTCAGACTTTTTTAAGCTGTTTGGCGGCTGTAGCGTGCTGTCTTCGGACAACGGAATGCCGCGATGCTCCACACATGTAGAAAATACAATCTGGGTGCGGGTGCGTCCAAATTTCTGAAGATAATTGACAAACTGGTCAAGCTCCTGCGTGGTATGGAAATAGGCTTCAATCAGCATAGAGTAATCGCCGGTGACGCAGCTACATTCGACTACATTTGTGCAAGACTCGATGTAAGGATAGAAGGCTGGTTTTTGTTCTGGTTCTACCTCCAGATTTATGAATGCCTTTACCAGATAGCCGATAGCGGTTACATTTATCATAGCCTGGTAGCTAGCTAAGACACCAGATTTTTCAAGACGCTCGATGCGGGCGCATACGGCCGGCGATGACAAAGAGACACGGCTGGCAATCTCTTTAACCGGTAAACGTGCATTATGCTGCAGAATATCAACTATGCAGCGGTCAATATGATCCATAACAAACCCCTCACTTTGCTGTGTAATAACAGTAACAGAATATTTATTAACATTGATTCATCATAGCAGATAACTTCTGGATTGTAAACAGAAGAAACGAAAGTTTTTTAAGAAAAAATGCTTTTTTTTATGGGGATAGCCTTATAAAATAAACAAAAAAGGCATTTTTTGTGAAAAAAGGTAAGTTTTTCTTATAAAAAATCAAGATAAATGATTGACAGATGAATTGATTTGGTTTATAGTAACGGTATGCTTCAAGCAGAACATGACTAGACGGGAGTAGATGGGCACAATTAGGATCATGGAAAAGTGTACCATCTTTTTTCAAATCATTCTTTGCTGACACAAGTAAGCAATAGACAGCATTTTTTTAATGTCATTCGTAGGGAGGGCATATTTGACAAAAAATGCTACATTGCTTTAAAGTGACAACAGATGAAAATCGTCTTATGATTTGATTTCTGCAGGGCAGACGCTCTTCGTATAGGTATTATGACATCTACGGGGAAATGACAATTAAGAAGAGACTAAGTCATATCATCAAAAAGGAGGATGACACATGAGAAAGACAAGAAAGGCAGCAGCTGTTCTTACAGCATTTGCAATGGCAGCAGTATCCGCAGTACCGGCAATGGCAGACGAGATTAAGGATCTGTATGATTACGAGCTTCAGTCAAGAGAAATTGAGACTTGGAACGTTTTGTATTCTCAGCTGGCAACTGATCTTCAGGTACTGACCAATTTGTATGATGGTTTGCTTGAATCAGATGAGTATGGCAAGCTGGTACCGGCAGTCGCAGAGAGCTGGGAGACAGAGGACAACGGTATTACTTGGACATTCCATTTAAGACAGGGTGTTAAGTGGGTTGATCAGAACGGAAATGAGAAAGGTGAGGTTACTGCACAGGATTTCTTAACCGGACTTGAGTGGGTATTAAACTTCCACAAGAATGATGCAACTAACACTGCTATGCCGATGGAGATGATCGAAGGTGCAGAGGATTACTACAACATGACAAGTGAGCTTGATGCAGATGCAGGTCTTGCACTGACAGCTGAAAGCCCAGAGTTTGCTGATACTGTTGGCATCAAGGCAATCGATGATTATACATTACAGTATACCTGTGTAAGTGAGAAGCCATATTTTGATACTGTAGCTACCTATAACTGTCTGTATCCAATTTCTCAGGCAATGATCGATGAGATCGGCATTGATGGTTTTAAGGCTGCAACACCAGAAAATATCTGGTACAATGGTGCTTATACCTGTACTGAGTACATCCAGCAGAATACAAAGACCTTGACAAAGAACCCACTGTACTGGGATACCGATGCAAAGCTGTTTGATTCTGTTACTGTTAAGATGGTAGAGTCTGTTGATACTGCTTATCAGCTGTATACTACTGGTGAGATTGATCGTGTAGATCTGTCAGAGTCTAACCTGACTACTATCTACAACAATGAGTCAGATCCACTTCATGATCAGTTAGTTGAGAAGCGTCCAACTAAGTTCTCTTATCAGTTCCACTTTAACTATGATAAGCATAACGATGATCAGTCTGAGGATACCAACTGGAATACTGCTATTGCAAACGAAGCATTCCGTAAGTGCTGGTACTATGGTCTTGATCTTGGAAGCTACTACAAGAGAACAAATGCAATCAATCCATACAAGTGCTACAACAATGCATACACAATGCAGGGTCTTGTTTACCTGTCTGATGGTACCGAGTACACCAGTCTGGTTCAGGAAAAGTTAGGTCTTCCGGCATATGATGGTGAGACAATGACTCGTCTTGATTCTGAGAAGTTTGAAGAGTACAAGGCACAGGCAATTGAGGAGTTAACAGCAGCAGGCGTTACCTTCCCTGTACATGCAAGATATTTCGTAGCTGGTGGAAATCAGACTACTCTTGATAGTGCAAATGTATTAAAGCAGGCATTCTCCGATTCCTTTGGTGATGACTTCATCGTTCTTGATATTGATTCTTATGTATCCAGTCTTTCTAAGGAAGTTCGTGATCCGAGACGTCAGTCCTTCGTTATTAACGGATGGGGCGCTGACTACGGTGATCCGCAGAACTACTTAGGACAGGAAACAAATGACGGCGATAACGCATATTACATGGTAGCTTATGGTCATGCAGTAGATAATGAGAGCGAGGAGCTGAATGCACTGTATGATGAGTTTACTGAGTTAGTAAATAAGGCTGATGCCATCACAGATGATCTGGATGCAAGATATGAGGCTTATGCAGACGCAGAGGCATTCATGCTTGATCATGCACTGACCATTCCGTCAAACTTTGATATCGGTTGGGAGCTGACTCACATAAATGATTACACCAAGCAGAACGCTATGTTTGGTATTCAGAATTTGAAGTATAAGAATTGGGAGACTTCTACAGACGCCTATACTGCAGAAGACTACGCTGGATTCCAGGAAACCTGGAACGCAGGTTCTGCTGAATAATATATGGCAAAATACACCGTAAAGAGATTGTTACAGTCTCTTGTAACAATCCTCATTGTGGTGACTATCGTATTCCTGCTGCTTAGAATGCTGCCTACGGATTATTATTTTACCGAGGACCAGCTAATGAAGCTGACCGATCAGCAAAAGCACGATCAGCTTCAAGCAGCAGGTTTATTAGATAGTACCTTTACACAGCTGACACGCTATTATGGGCAGTTGTTGAGACTTGACTTTGGTACGTCTCGACGAATTCAAAGCGGTGTCTCTGTTGTAAAGGTAATTGGCGGAAAGTTTGCAATGTCGATGCAGTTAGGACTGATCTCCTTTGCAATCTCTCTGGTAATTGGTGTTGTAATTGGTGTGCTTCAGGCACGTTTTAAGGACGGTATCATCGACGGCATTGGAACAATTTACACGATATTGGTAAATGCAGTTCCGCCGCTTGTTGCGTATTCACTTGTTCTTGTATTTGGTTCCCATGTGTTAAAGCTTCCTTCCATGTATTCAACGAGAAATCCAGGACCGTCTATGATTCTGCCGGTTGCATGTCTTTCTCTTTCATCAATTGCAGGCTATGCACTGTGGACAAGACGTTACATGGTAGATGAGTTAAATAAGGATTATATTAAGCTGGCTCGTGTTAAGGGCCTTTCCTCGAAGCGCATCATGGTTACTCATGTGCTTAGAAATGCATTCGTTCCGCTTGCACAGTATATTCCTTATTCTATTTTGCTGACAGTCGGCGGTTCTCTTCTGGTAGAGCGTTTCTTCTCTGTTCCAGGTATGGGTTCTCTTCTTACTGACGCAATCAACCGTTATGACACAAATGTTGTTCAGACGCTTGTTATTTTATACGCTGCACTTGGTATCATCGGCGTATTTTTGGGTGATGTTTTGATGATGATCATTGACCCACGTATTACATTGACCGGAAAGGGAGGTACAAGATAATGGCAGTCAATTCAAATGATGACGCACGCTTTAAGGTTGTCGAGTACTCTCCTGAAAAGGCCGAGATGATCGGATATTCCAATTATTCTTATTGGAAATCTGTAATTCACAATTTCTTAAAGAAAAAGAGTGCAGTTGCGCTTTTAATTGTGTTTGTTGCACTTGTTGTATTTTCCTTCGTTGCACTTGTAATCGGAAAATACGATTATCGTAATCTTGTCACAGATAGTTCAAAGGGCTTTATTCTTCCAAACTCAGAGTTCTGGTTTGGTACTGATAACCTAGGACGTGACTACTGGAGCCAGGTATGGTATGCGACACAGACATCCATTAAGCTTGCCTGTATCGTTGCAATCGGTGAGTGTGTGCTTGGTGTTACGATTGGTCTTCTTTGGGGATATGTTCGTCAGTTAGACCGTTTCTTTACAGAGCTGTATAATGTAATTGATAATATTCCGCAGATCATTTACATGACACTGATTGCATTAATGGTTGGTAAGAGCTTTACCATCATGGCAGTGTCCTTGATTGCATTTGGTTGGCTTGGAATGGCAAGAAATATCCGTAACCTTGTTATGATGTATCGTGACCGCGAGTATAACTTAGCATCAAGATGTTTAGGTACTCCGACGTACCGTATCTTGCTTAAGAACATTTTACCGTACCTGATTAGTGTTATTATCTTAAGAGTGGCACTGTCAATTCCGAGAACAATCAGTATGGAGACTACGCTTTCCTATCTTGGTCTTGGTCTTGATATTAACACACCTACACTTGGAATCCTTCTTCGTAATGCAAGAAGCTATTTCCTGAATTATCCATATTTGCTGGTATTCCCGGCAGTTATTGTATCTGTTGTTACGATCACATTCTATCTGGTTGGTAACGCATTTTCCGATGCGGCTGATCCGAGAAATCACGTTTAAGGGGGGAGAACAATGGAAAAGAAACCAATATTATCCGCCAAAGACGTTGAAATTACGTTTAGCCTTCGCGGAAACAAATTAAATGCGATCCGTAAGTGTTCTCTTGATCTGTATGATGGAGAGACACTTGCAATCGTAGGAGAGTCCGGTTCAGGAAAAAGTGTATTTACAAAGACATTTGTCGGTATGCTTGATGGAAACGGCAGTATTACCGGCGGAAGCATTATGTACGATGGCAAGGATCTGGCAAAGTTTAAGAAGGAAAAGGAGTGGATGACTATTCGTGGTAAGAAAATCGCGATGGTTATGCAGGATCCTATGACTTCCTTAAATCCATTGAAAAAGGTTGGAAAGCAGATCCAGGAGTGTATCGAGCTTCATCAGGGTCTTAAGGGAGCTGTCGCAAAGAAGGCAACTCTTCAGATTCTTGAGAAGGTAGGTATTCCATATCCTGAAATGCGCTATAACCAGTATCCGCATGAGTTTTCAGGCGGTATGAGACAGCGTGTTGTTATTGCTATTGCGGTTGCATGCCGGCCGCAGATTTTAATCTGCGATGAGCCTACCACCGCACTGGACGTAACGATTCAGGCTCAGATTTTGGAGCTGATCAGAAATCTACAGGCAGAGTACCATATGTCTGTTATCTATATTACACATGACCTTGGTGTTGTGGCAAATGTGGCTGACCGTGTTGCAGTTATGTATGCAGGACAGATCGTGGAGGTAGGCAAGGTAGATGAGATTTTCTACGATGCAAGACATCCTTATACTTGGGCACTTCTTTCTGCACTTCCGCAGCTTGGCGTGAAGGGCGAAGCACTGCCAACGATTGATGGTACACCGCCGAATCTGTTTAACAAGATTAAGGGTGATGCATTTGCACCTCGAAACAGACAGGCACTGGCTATTGATTTTGAGGAAGAGCCTCCATATTTTGAAGTTTCAGAGACGCACAAGGCAAAGACTTGGTATCTGGACCCGCGTGCACCGAAGATAGAACCGCCGAAGTCTGTGCAGCAGCTCAGACAGAAAATGAGAGCGCATAAGTAAAAGAGGTATGAGTATGGCTGAGAGAGAAAAGCTGATTGAGGTCAAAGACCTGCAGATTAGTTTCGGAAAAGGACGAAAAAAGTTTGTAGCAGTTGACCATGTGAATTTTGATATTTATAAGGGAGAGACATTCTCCCTGGTAGGTGAGTCCGGTTCCGGAAAGACTACCATCGGCCGCGCTATTACCCGTATCAATCCTACTTCGGCCGGAGAGATCTACTTTAAGGGCAAGAAGATCAATGGAAAGATTTCAAAGGAGCTTGACCGCGAGGTTATTAAGAGCTGCCAGATGATTTTCCAGGATCCTATGGCATCCTTAAATGAGCGTGCAAAGGTTGATTACATTGTATCCGAAGGTCTGTTAAACTTCCATATGTATAAGGATGAGGCAGATCGTGAGGCGAAGGTACAGAAGGCACTTCGAGAGGTTGGTCTTCTTCCAGAGTTTGCATCTCGTTTCCCACACGAGTTCTCTGGTGGACAAAGACAGCGTATCGGTATTGCAAGAGCCTTGATTATGGAGCCAGAGTTTGTTGTAGCTGATGAGCCGATTTCAGCGCTTGATGTTTCTATTCGTGCACAGGTATTGAATTTGTTAAACCAGTTAAAGGCATCAAGAGGACTGACATATCTGTTTATTGCACATGACCTTTCTGTAGTACGTTTTATTTCAGACCGTATTGCTGTTATCTATAAAGGCCGTATTGTGGAGCTGGCAGAGGCAGAGGAATTATTCCATCATCCACTGCATCCTTATACAAAGGCACTGCTTTCAGCAGTTCCGATCCCGGATCCAGAAATCGAGAAGAAGAAAAAGCTTTTGATTTACGATCCAACGCTTCATGATTATACGATCTCAAAGCCACAGTGGGTAGAGATTACCGAAGGTCATTTTGTATATGGTAATGAGCCGGAGCTTGAGAAATATCGTGCTGAGATTGAAGCAATCAACGCAGCAGAGAGAGCATAAAGAAGAGGCGTGAGAAGAGCATGAGATGGTTGAAAAAACAGTATCACCGCTATATGATTCGCCCCATTGTGACAAAAACGATCACCAGAACATTAATTGGTCTGGTGATCGTCTTGCTATGGGATAAATACGTGAATGTAGAGCGGATAGGAGTGTCAAGGCTTGGCTTTGGACTGGGTGCAGTTGGAATTATTTTAATGGCTGGTGCATGGTTTTCCTATCTGCATCTGGATGGATTAACACCTATTGATACAGCGAAAAAAAAATTTGGTGTGAAAAATAAAAAGAAAAAAACAAAGCAAAGCATGGGCGGCGATATTGCAGACTACCTCGATGAGGAAATTGTGCCGTATGAGGAGTTGGATGAATCTGAAAAGGTAGCATGTCAGATGGCAGCCTTTTTGATTTCTGGAATGATCCTTGTGATCGCTGGGATTGTGATCCCACTCTTTTAAGAAGCCATAAAAAGCAGGGCACATGCCTTGCTTTTTTTCGTAAATAAGGGTATGATTGTAGAACAAAGATATCAGAGAAAGGATGGGATTCTATGGCAAAATCAAAAAAAGGAAAAGCAGTCATTGCAGGAGTGGCAGCGGTAAGTGCAGCCAGTATTTTGACCGTGAGAGGTATTTTCCACAAGGTATTCGCCAGACAGGAGAAGGAGGATGATGCAATCAGTCTGCGCTATAAGGACATGAGCGGAATGGTGAGAAAAAAAATTACAATCGTCTCTGGTTCCACTCATCTGACAGGATATTTATATGGAGAAGCATCTGCCAAAGGTCTCGTTGTTGTGTGCCATGGAATTGCAAGCGGCGGAGAAGATAACTTAAGCATGGTTAAATATATGCTGGATGATGGTTATCAGGTCTTTACATTTGATTATACGGGCGTGTATGAAAGTGAGGGAGCTTCATCCGTGGGCTTCTATCAGGCTGTGAAGGATTTGAATGCAGTTTTGGGTTATATTGAGGCGTCTGCATCACTAAAGAATCTTCCGGTATTTTTATATGGTCATAGCTGGGGCGGTTATACAGCTGCGGCAGTGCTGAATTTTAAGCATAATATTGCAGGTGTTATTACAATTTCAGGTTTTTCTAGTCCAATGGCAATTACGAAAGAGGCGGCAGGACGCATCATTCCAACATTGTTGGTAGATCTATTGCTTCCGTTTGCTGCACTTTATCAGCGCATTGTTTTTGGCAAGAATTATAATTTGTCTGCAATTGATGGAATCAATAGCTGTGACGTGCCAGTTCTAGTTATGCATGGCAAAGAAGATGAAGTGATTAGCTATGAGGGATCTTCTATTATCGCGCAGCGAAGCCACATTACAAATCCAAATGTCGAGTACTATACTGAGACACGTCCGGGAAAGAGCAATCACATGGGAATTTTCTTTATAAAGGGCGGAACAGCTTATTATCTAGCCAAGAAGGAAGAATTAAAGATGCTTCACGATTTGTATTATAACCGTGTTCCAGAAAAGGTGCTTTCAAAATGGTTTTCCCGCCTTGATAAAAAGCAGGCAAATGATATGGATCCACTGTTTGTAAAGACAGTGTTAGATTTCCTTGATAAGAACTGCAAGTAAGCCACCGTCCCTGTCATCCTGGGAAATTGGCTAAGAAAGCAAAAGAAAATTAGCCCTAACCTTGACAGGTTTTTTCCAGTCATATATAATAAATATGATACTGATTTATCAGGTTCTGAAAAATAAAATCTAACGGAACATGAGTAGAAAAAGGAGGAATGAAATATGAGAAAGGTAGCATTATCTTTGATGCTGGCTGCTTCTATGGCTGCAACTACACTTGGCAGCACCGCAGTTTTTGCATCAGACGCAACCACAACTGAGTCTGAGAGCTATACCTATCGCTATGCATTAGCTGATTTCCCAACAAACTGGAGTCTTCATGACAACCAGACACAGACAGACTCTGAGCTTATGCAGTATCTGGAGGCAGGTTTCTACGCTTTCGATTACAACGATACCCAGGATGGTTATCAGATGGTTCCGCTTGTTGCAACAGGCGATCCAGAGGATGTAACTGCTGAGTATAAGGATCAGTATGGTTTAGACGGTGATGAGTCATTGGCATGGAAGATTACCATTCGTGATGATTTAAAGTGGGATGACGGTACACCGATCGTTGCTTCTGATTTTGTAAAGTCCGCAGAACTTTTGTTAAACCCGAAGGCACAGCATCATCGCGCAGATATGCTTTACTCTGGAAATCTTGTATTAAAGAATGCAAAGAATTTCCTTTATGCAGGACAGCATGCATATGCTGAGACTTTTATCTCTTCTGAGATGGGTGAGGATGAGTACGTAGATCCATCTGCATTCGAGAAGAATGAGAACGGCGTTTACGTTGTAGACGGACATGACTTAGCAGTTAGCTTAAATGACTGTGCAACCTGGGACTCTACCACGGGACTTTCTGATTACTATGCAATGGAAGATTACAAGTCTGCATTTATGAAGGATGATGTTGATCTGTATGAGACTGTTTTAGCTGCAAATGCAAATGATGACGGATATGTTCCAGTAACTGATGAGGTTGTTGAGGCATTACAGCACATCGTAGCAGTTCTTCATGGAAGCACCGATGTTGAGGATTATGCAGCACAGGCTGGCGACTATGCTTACAAAGAGTGGGAAGAGATGGTATATAAGGGTACAGAGTATCCAGAGATGTCAATCGATGAAGTTGGTATCTTTGCTCCGTCTGATACTGAACTTGTTTTAGTCCTTGAAAAGCCATTAAAGGGCTTCTACTTAAAGTATTCACTGACAGATTCCTGGTTAGTAAAGGAAGATCTGTATAAGAGCTGCGAGTCTGAGAGCAATGGTGTTTACAACAATACCTACGGTACTTCTGCAGAGACAACTGCTTCCTTTGGACCTTACAAGCTGACATCTTATCAGGCTGATAAGGAGTACGTTCTTGATAAGAACGAGTACTACTTTGGCAATGTAGACGGTCAGTATCAGACTACAAGTATCGTTGTTAGCTGCGTAAAAGAGCCATCAACAAGACTTGAGATGTTCTTAAGCGGTGAGCTGGACAGATATGGCTTGACAAAGGATGATATCGAGACCTACGGTTCTAGCGATTACGCATATTATACCGTTGGTGAGAGTACCTTCTTCATGGCAATGAATCCAGGTGTAGAGGGACTTGAGGCAGCACAGAAGGCTGCTGGCGATAACATCAACAAGACAATCCTTAGCTTAAAGTCTTTCCGTGAGGCACTTTGCTATGCACTTGACCGTGATGCATTCAATGCAGCAGTTAACCCATTAAGCTCTGCAGCATTTGGTCTTTACTCAAACAGCATTATCTCTGATCCGGAAGAGGGTATTGCTTACCGTGATACTGAGGAAGCAAAGAATGTTTTAGCAAACTTCTGGGGTCTTTCTGATGATATCGGTGAGGGATTGATGTATGAAACTGTTGATGAGGCAGTAGACAGCATCACAGGCTACAACTTAGAGATGGCTCAGGAGAGATTCAACGAGGCATATGATGAGGCAATCGCAGCTGGTCTTATGGATGAGGATGATGTGGTTGAGATCAAGATTGGTCTTCCAAACAGCGAGAGCACCTTCTACAACAAGGGTAACGAGTTCCTTGTAAACTGCTACACTGAGGCAGTAAAGGGAACTTCTCTTGAGGGCAAGTTAACCTTTAGCGTAGATGATACACTTGGAAATGGCTTTAGTGATGCACTTAGAAGCCAGCAGGTAGATCTTCTGTTTGGTGTAGGCTGGACAGGTGCTGCACTTGATCCGTACAGCTTAATGGAAGCTTATACATCAAGCGAGTATCAGTATGACCCGTCATGGGATACAAAGTCTGCTGATATAGATATCACATTGGCAGATGGCGTTACCTACACGGCAACTGCATGGGATTGGACTCAGGCTATGCTTGGTGAAGTTATTACCATTAAGGCTGAGGATGGTACCACAAAAGAGTTCACTGCTGGTTCTGCAGATGACAACAGCGAAGATCGTTTTGAGGTATTAGTTGGACTGGAGAATGCAGTTCTTGGAAATTATGACCTGATTCCAATGTTCGATGACTGTACAGCTGCATTAAAGAGTATGAAGATTCAGTTTGCTACAGATGAGTATTACTACAGCATCGGCCGCGGTGGTGTTCAGTACATGACATACGACTACAGCGATGCTGAGTGGGATGCATTTGTATCTGAGCAGGGTGGAAAACTCAATTACAACTAATGAAGCATTAAAATCGAGAAATCGAATAATAAGAAGTGATTATGTTGCGAAAAAGAGCAACACTTCGACAGGAAAGGGGGCGGCTTGCCGCCCCCTTCCTGTCAGTTTTTTGAAAAAAATTTTAAAAGCGTAAAACCGTAAAATTAAACATGAAAACAAACGGAGGACAACGATGGTTAAGTACGTACTAAAGCGTATCGCGCTGATGTTTTTTGTCTTCTTCACAATTCTGACAGTATGCTTTGTACTTGTAAAGCTGCTGCCGCTTGTGGATGCCAAGCAGTTTGGCAAGGACATGAATCTGATTCAGCAGCGAAGAGAAGCGTTAGGCTATAACAAGCCGATTCTGATACAGTATCTGATTTTCTTAAAACGAAGCGTATTAGGTGGAGACTGGGGAATCAGTGAGGCGCTGTACCGCAGCCAGGATGTATGGAAGGTATTCACTTCCAAACTTCCAGCAACCATGATGGTAAACATCTATTCCATGATTTTTGCAATTCCGAGCGGACTGTTGCTTGGTATTTTTGCTGCATTAAAGAAAAACAAGTGGCAGGATTATCTTATCTCTACACTTGTCATGGTATTTATTTCCGTTCCGTCTTATGTATATGCACTGTTAATCCAGTATTTGCTTTGCTATAAGCTTAAGTTGTTCCCACTGCAGATGAACAGTGGAACGAACTATTTTTCACTGTCTATGTTCCGCTCAGTCATGCCGGCTGTGCTGGCACTGGCATTTGGAAGTATTGCCAGTCTGGCCAGATATGTGCGCGCCGAGCTTTCTGAGGTATTGACAAGTGATTTTATGTTGCTTGCAAGAACAAAAGGTTTGACTCGCTCACAGGCAACGATTCGCCATGCAATGAGAAATTCCATGGTTCCGGTATTCCCAATGATTTTGGGAGAGTTTGTCGGTATCTTAGGCGGATCTCTGATTATTGAGACGATCTTTGGTGTACCTGGTGTCGGCCAGCTGTATTTAAATTCTATTACAGCACGCGACTACAACTTCTTTATGCTGTTGTCTGCATTTTATACACTGATCGGACTTGTATCAGGACTAGTAGTTGATATCAGCTACGGCTTTATCGATCCGAGAATCAGAATGGGGGAACGATAAAATGGCACGCAAAAATACAGATTATACAAATATCCCAAAAGAAAAATTTGAATTTTTTGACCGCAGCGAAGCGATCCATGACAAGAAGCTAGAGACAAAGCCAGTTGGTTATTTCAAGGATGCTATGATGCGTTTTTGTCGCAATAAGAGTTCACTGACAGCAGCGGTTATCATTGCACTGCTTCTTGCATTTGCACTTATTGTTCCGCTTGTGTCACACAACAATTATACAAAATCGAAGACTGATACAACGTATCTTCAGTATGGAAAGCTGCTTCCAAAGTCAAAGCTATTTTCATGGGCAGGCTGGGATGGCGCAAAGAGAGAAACAATCAGTAGCGATATGTATGCATATTATGAGGCAATGGAGACAGAGCGCGGAGTAAATGCGATCACAAAGGTCTATAAGGCTGATTATGAGGATTCCTCCAGCACATCAAACAGCACATTTTATGATGTAAGAGTAGACTCCTATTCCAAGATTGGTATGTTAAATCTGACGCTGACAAAAGCAGAGTATGAGGCTATTCAAGATTGGCAGGATGAAAATCAGATTCAGGTAATTTATCCGTCAGTTGACTCAAAGTCAATTCAGGCACCGAATTTGCGTTCAGATCCAAATATCTGGTATAAGTGTACGAATAAGGGTGCACCGAAGCTGGATAAGGATGGAAATATTACGCCTATTTATCTGACAAAGGGAAAAGACGGCGATTATCACAGTCTTCGTATTGCTGGAGATGATGGTTCATATCGCTATGCGACAGTAACAGGTTCTTCAGCGTCAATGTCATTTAAGGTTCGTGTAGATTCTCTTAGCTATTTTCAGTATCGTTACGGCCATGAGCCGATATTCTTGTTCGGAACAAATGCTTACGGACAGGATATCCTGACAAGAATGGCTGAGGGTGCAAGATTTAGTCTTTTGTTTGCATTGATTATTTCTGCAATCAACTTGGCAATCGGTGCTGTTTACGGTGCAATCGAGGGCTTCTACGGCGGCGCAATCGATTTGATCATGGAGCGAATCTCCGATATCTTAAACGATGTTCCGTTTATCGTTGTCACCTCATTGTTCCAGCTGCATCTGGCAAGCAAGGTCGGCGTTGTGCCATCTTTGTTGTTTGCGTTTGTATTGACAGGTTGGATTGGTATGGCAAGCAAGACACGTATGCAGTTTTATCGTTATAAGAATCAGGAATATATTCTGGCTGCACGTACACTTGGCGCTAAAGATTCACGACTGATGTTTAAGCACATTTTCCCAAATGCAATCGGAACATTAATTACTAGTGCTGTGCTTACGATTCCGAGTGTTATCTACTCAGAGTCGAACATGACATATCTGGGAATTGTAAATCTGGATTCTTCGAATATGACATCACTTGGTACCATGCTTTCACAGGGAACTTCGATGCTTACGACGTATCCGCACATTATTTTATTCCCGGCAATTTATATTTCCCTGCTTATGATTTCCTTCAACCTGTTTGGAAACGGATTGCGGGATGCCTTTAACCCATCCCTGAGAGGAACGGAGGAGTAATTTAGAATGGAAAAGAAACTTTCAGTAAATAACCTGGTTGTCTCATTCCGCACACCGGCAGGAAAAGTACAGGCGGTACGAGATATCAGCTTTGATTTAAATAAAGGAGAGACGCTTGCAATTGTAGGAGAGTCTGGTTCAGGTAAATCAGTAACCTCAAAGGCAATTCTTGGAATCCTTGCAGGAAACTCCATCATCGAGGGCGGTTCAATCATCTACGATGGTATGGATCTGTTAAAAATCGGTGAGGATGATTTTTACCGCATCCGTGGTGATAAGATTGCAATGATCTTCCAGGATCCGCTTTCAAGTTTAAATCCGATTATGCGTGTTGGAAAACAGCTGACAGAGGCGATGCTGTTAAAGGGAAAGGCACATCAGAAGGCCAGCAGAAACTCCTTTAATCAGACACTTGCGCTGCTAGAAAAGACAATGGTAGCAGCAGGTACAGACAGCACAAAGGCGCACACACTTTGCCAAAACTTTGATAAGTTTGAATTTAAGCATATCGAGATTGAGCAGACATACAACACAGCGCATGAGGCTGCAATCGAGGTGCTTGACGATATTACAGATGCACTGTTTCATATTGAAAAGAAAGCACTCGATGATCCGAAGTATACACTTAAGGAAATCGTGCGCCTGTCAAAGCTTACACCAAATGATTTTGTTGTAAGCAATGATAAGAGCAAGCTTGAAGCTGCCGTAAAGACACTTGAATCAGTGATTCCTTCTGACTGCAAGTCAAAAAACTTTACAGCATCAAAAGCGCAGCTTGAGATTTTGCAGGGCATCATGACAGAAGCACTTAAAAAAGAAAAACCGGATTTCTTTAGTATGGGTTACTATGCGCAGTTCTCCGGAAAGTCTGTGCCAGTTTCTATGCCGATTGATGAGCTTAACAAAATGATGCGCACCTATCTTGAGGAGAGCTTCTTAAACGAGTTTTGTGAGGAAGCATCAAAGGCACTTTCCTTTAGTGCAAAGGAATCTGCAAGGAAAAAGAAGGAAGCAATTGATGTGATCAGTGCAAACAGAAGCATCTTTGACAGTGATTCCTGGGATGTGAAGTCATGTAAAGAAGCTGCTGAGAAGATGATTCAGGCAGTAGAGGCTTCAATTGATCCTATTGAGATTCATAAGGATGGACTTGCATGGACATTTGCAGGAAGCATCCGTGCTTCACAGGAGCATTATTTTGGCGGAATTGATAAAAATAAAGCTGCTGCAAAAAAGCATGCAAAGCAGCAGAAAAAATATGATAATCTGACTGCAAAGGGAAAACAGCCAACATGGAAGGTAACACCATCTACGGCAGTTGACCTTGAGCTTGAGCAGGATAATGTAAGAGAACTGTTAAATCGTTTGACAGAGCATTATAAAGAAGATTTGGCAGAGCAAAACGAAGTTGATTTTGCGAAAAAGACAAAAGAGCTGATTGAATTTTTCCGTGAAAACGCATCTGGCGCCGTAAGCCGTGTGACAAAGGAAATGGCAAAGTACAAGGCATTAAAGCTTTTGGAGGAGGTAGGTATCTCCGAGCCTAGAAAGCGTTATCGTCAGTACCCATTTGAGTTCTCAGGCGGTATGAGACAGCGTATTGTTATTGCAATTGCACTGGCAGCTGACCCAGATATTTTGATCTGTGATGAGCCAACAACAGCACTTGACGTTACGATCCAGGCACAAATCATGGAACTTATCAATCACTTAAAGGAAAAGCGTAATCTGTCTATTATCTTTATTACGCATGATCTTGGTGTAGTTGCAAACATGGCAGATCGTATTGGCGTTATGTATGCAGGAAAGCTTGTTGAGACTGGAACAGCAGATGATATCTTCTATTCACCGGCGCATCCATATACATGGGCACTGCTTTCTGCCATGCCTGATGTTGATACAAATGATCGTCTTGAAGCTATCCCAGGAACACCGCCGAATATGATTTATCCGCCGGTAGGAGATGCATTTGCAGATCGTAACAAGTATGCGCTTAAGATTGATTTTGAGATGCAGCCGCCGATGTTTAAGATCAGTGATACGCATTATGCGGCAACATGGCTGCTCCATCCGGATGCACCAAAGGTAGAGATTCCAAAGATCATCACCGATAGAATTGCACGAATGAAAGAGAAGGGAGGAAAGTCCAATGCCTGAAAAAAAGAATGTGGCAAGCTCACAGGAGACTCTGCTTAAGGTAGAGCATCTGTGCCAGTATTTTAAAGAAAATAAGGCAGTGGATGATGTCAGCTTTGAAGTGAAAAAGGGCGAAGTATTCGGCCTTGTAGGAGAGTCCGGCTGTGGAAAGACTACGACAGGACGTTCCATCATCAAGCTTTACAACATCACTTCCGGAAATGTATACTTTAAGGGAGAACGCATCGCAGCAGGAACTGGCTCCTACAAGTGGGAGATCGAGAAGGCAAAGAAAGCTTATACTGCTTTAAAGAAGTCTGGTGTGTCCGGCGAGAAATTAAAGGATGCAAAGAAAAAGCGCGATGAAGTGATTGCAGAGCAAAAAAAGCAGATTCGTCTTGCGCAGGAAGATCAGAAGCGCCGTCGTGCCGTAACCGATATTCAGATGATTTTCCAGGATCCTATTGCATCCATCGACCCGCGTATGACCGTGCGTCAGATTATTGCAGAAGGTCTTGTTATTCGCGGTGAGAAGGATCAGAAAAAGATTGATGAAGAAGTATATCGTGTACTAGAACTCGTTGGTCTTGTGCGTGAGCATGCAGGCCGCTACCCACATGAGTTCTCCGGCGGACAGCGCCAGCGTATTGGTGTTGCACGTGCGGTTGTTATGAATCCAGAGCTTATCATTGCGGATGAGCCAGTTAGTGCACTTGATGTTTCCATTCAGGCACAGGTTATCAACCTTCTTGATGATCTTCGTCATAAGATGGGACTGACAATCTTGTTTATTGCGCATGATTTGTCTGTTGTAAAATATTTCTCAGATCGAATCGGTGTTATGTATTATGGAAAAATGGTAGAGCTGGCCGACTCCGATGAGCTGTTCAAGCATCCGCTTCATCCATATACAAAATCACTTCTGTCTGCAATTCCGCTTCCAGACCCGCACTACGAGAAGCAGCGTCAGCGTATAAGCTATGTTCCGTTAAAGGAGCATGATTACACAGTAGACAAACCGTCATTCCGTGAGGTTGCTCCAGGCCATTTTGTACATTGCAACGATGCCGAGTTTGCACGTTACAAAGAGCAGATGAAAGGAAATTAAATGGAGAAAAAAAATATAATCCGTTTAATAATCCAAATTGCAATTGGTCTTATTATCGCAGTCGGTGTTATGACATCGCAGGGAGCATTTGCAGAAGGTGTATCGGCTGCAGACCGTATCCTGGCAATTGGCAATGGCTTTTCTGTCATTGCACTGTTATATATAAGCTTTGGTCTTCTTGTCTGGATATCCACTACTGGTGTGCTGGATATTTTCTCCTTTGCACTACAAAAAGGTGCTCATTTTCTGATTCCGTTTTCCACACGGGAAGCGAATGGAAAATTCTACGAGTTTAAGGTAGAAAAGGCCAAAAAGCGAAAGCAAAAAGGCAAAGGACAATATATGACACTTCTTGTGGGTCTTGGATTTTTGATAATTGCAATAGTGCTAACAGTCGCATGGTATGAACTGTAACAGAAAAGTACAAAAAATATAAGATTTTATTTCATTGACATATCGGAAAAAATCTATTAAACTATCGGAGAAGTAGGTTTTTAAAAGTTTTTGACGCGGCGGCCTGCGGGTTGCCGCGTTGCTTTTATTCTTTTATTAAGAAAAGAGGGTGTTTTATGTTTAGTGGTCGGTTGTGGAATCTGTTTATTGACTCCTTTCCAAAGATGTTCATGCATGGCTTGACTGTCACCATTCCGCTGACAGTGATCTCCTTTTCACTGGCAATGGTGATTGCAATTGTGGTTGCACTAGTGCAGTTTGCGAACATCAAAGTATTAAAGCAGATTTGTCGCTTTTATATCTGGATCTTTCGTGGTACGCCGCTTCTAGTCCAACTGTATATTGTGTTTTTTGGCTTGTCGAGGATCGGAATTTTACTCGATCCATTTCCAGCAGCAGTAATTGTATTTTCATTAAATGAAGGCGCATATTGTGCAGAGACAGTTCGTGCTTCGTTAGAATCAGTTCCGTCAGGACAGTTAGAGGCCGGACAGTGTGCAGGTCTTTCTTACATACAGACGATTTTTAGAATCGTGCTGCCACAGGCAATGCGCACCGCGTTCCCATCCCTGTTTAATTCATTGATTTCCATGGTAAAGGATACATCTTTAGCATCATGTATTACCGTAACGGAAATGCTTCAAACGACAAAGCAGATCATAGCAGTACATTATGAATCATTGCTTTTATATTCTGAAGTAGGTCTGATTTATCTGATGTATTCAACCGTTCTGACAAAGGTGCAGAGTATAGGTGAGAAGAAGCTAAGCTACTATGGCAGAAAGGAGGGGTAACACATGCTAGAGATTAAAAATATTAAAAAGTCATTTGCTCAGACAGATGTTCTTCATGATGTTAGCCTTTCTGTTAATAAGGGAGATGTGATTGCGATTCTTGGACCGAGCGGATCAGGAAAGACGACACTTCTTCGCTGCCTGAATTTCTTAGAGAAGGCAGATGGCGGAACTATGACATTTGACAATGAGACAATTGAACTGCATAAGGCATCGAAGCGCACAATTGCGCGTATTCGAAAGAAAACGGCTTTTGTATTTCAAAATTATAACCTGTTTGCCAACAAAACAGCATTGCAGAATGTAACGGAAGGCTTAATTGTCGGAAGAAAAATGCCAAAGGATGAGGCAAATAAAATAGCACACGAGGCATTAAAAAAGGTTGGCATGGAAGATCGAAGTGATTACTATCCGTCGCAGCTTTCAGGTGGTCAGCAGCAGCGTGTGGCGATTGCGAGGGCAATAGCAGTAAATCCAGAGATTATTTACTTTGATGAGCCGACATCGGCGCTAGATCCAGAGCTGACAGTGGAGGTGCTTGCAGTTATGAAGCGGCTTGCACAGGAAGGAATGACAATGCTTGTTGTTACTCATGAGATGAACTTTGCGCGAACAGTATCAAATCGTGTGATCTTCATGGAAAAAGGAGTAATTGTCGAACAGGGATCATCGAAGGAATTTTTTGAGCATCCGAAGGAAACGCGCACAAAGGAGTTCTTGCGAATCTTTCAGGAGTAATTATTGATTGTAAAAGCATTTCTGATAAGGAAAATATCTGTCAGTAATGCTTTTTCATAAAACAAAGAGGAGGAAAATTATGACAATTAAGAAATTAATTCCATGCACATTAACAGCAGCAGTGATTGCATCTGCCGCATTGACAGGCTGCTCTTCAAAGGGTACATCTGATAAGAGTACTACAGCTGCAAAGACTTCTGCACAGGAGACAAAGGAGACTACTACAAAGTCTGCCGAGACCAAGGATACAGAAGCAGGCAGCAGCGAAGTAAACACAAGCGCAGAAGCAAAGAGCGAGGAAGAATCAAAGAAGGCTGAGACTGAGCTTGGAAGCGAAGAAGTATCTACAGAAATCGGAACCGGCGAGTCAGCAGATGATCTTTTAGCACAGATTAAGGAGCGCGGAAACATCGTCGTAGCAATGGAGGGAACATGGGCTCCGTGGACCTACCATGATGATAACAATGATCTTGTTGGTTATGACGTAGAGGTGGCACAGAACATCGCAGAGAAACTTGGCGTAGAGGTTGAGTTTGTAGAGGGCGAGTGGGATGGACTGCTTGCAGGTCTAGAGACAGGACGTTACGATATCATGGTAAATGGTGTTGGCGTGACAAAGGAGCGTGCAGAAAAGTACAATTTCTCTACTCCATATGCATATAATAAGACTGCTGTTATCGTTCGCGGCGATTACGATGAGATTTCATCAATGGAAGATTTAAAGGGCAAGAAGACTGCAAACACAATCACAAGTACCTACGCATCACAGGCAGAGGCATATGGTGCAACTGTTACTGGTGTTGATGATTTAAATCAGACTATCGAGCTGCTGCTTTCCAAGCGTATCGATGCAACACTTAATGCAGAAGTTGTATTTAACGATTACAAGAAAGAGCATCCAGATTCAAATATCAAGATTGCAACCTACTCCGATCAGGTAGAGGAGATTGCAATTCCGATCCGTAAGGGTGATGATACAGTTACTCTTTTAGAGGCTGTAAATGATGCACTTGATGAGATGGCAAAGGATGGCACACTGACCGAGCTGTCTGAGAAGTACTTCGGAATAGATATTTCTAAGAAATAAAAAAAGTGTAATTGGATATTTTAAAAGAAAAAATCTAACGGAGTCAAGATACTGAAAATAATGACTTGACATTTTTTAATCACGTTGCTATACTCTGTTTATCAGCGTTGAGGAGAACAAGTACTGATAAGGGAAACCAACAGAGAGTAGCCGGCAGGTGAGAGGCGCAGGGGAAGCTTATAAGGAATACCTCTCTGAGCTCTGCACCGAACTTGCGATTTTGCAAAAGTAGACTGCAGCGGCGCGGCAGCCGTTATCTTGTCAGAGTATTCGCAGATTGACTGGATTATTTTTATAGGATGCGTGTACTTGAAAGGCAGTTTGTGTGAGCAGACTGTGAAGAAAGGTGGTACCACGAGATTTCGCCCTCGTCCTTTTGTTAGGACGGGGGCTTTGTATATTGTAATTCAAGGGGCGAAAGTTCAGGCTTTCCATGCTTGCATGGAAAAAGACTGAATTTTATGCCCCGCTCAGCAATGAGGAGAAGGCGATTTTCAAGAAAAATCAGCCGAGTCCGAATGGCTGTAGAATTGCGAGAGCTGCGAAGCAGCGGAGCAATTCGTGAATTACATATAACCTATAAATAAGTTCTCAGGCGAAAGTAATAAAAGCGCAGAAAAGGAGAAAAAATCATGCAGGTTTACGAAGAATTAGTAGCAAGAGGGCTGATTGCCCAGGTAACAGATGAGGAGCGTATCCGTGATCTCGTTAATAATGGAAAGGCTGTATTTTACATCGGATTTGACCCGACAGCAGACAGTCTTCATGTAGGTCACTTCATGGCACTTTGCTTAATGAAGAGACTTCAGATGGCAGGAAACAAGCCGATCGCTTTGATTGGCGGCGGTACAGCAATGATCGGTGATCCGTCTGGAAAGACCGATATGAGAAAGATGATGACAAAAGAGACCATCGAGCATAATGTAGAGTGCTTCAAGAAGCAGATGGCACGTTTCATTGATTTCTCTGATGGCAAGGCACTGCTTGTCAACAATGCAGACTGGCTGTTAAATTTAAATTATATTGATGTACTTAGAGAGGTTGGACCGCATTTTAGCGTAAACAGAATGCTGACAGCTGAGTGCTACAAGCAGAGAATGGAGCGTGGATTAAGCTTCTTAGAGTTTAACTACATGATTATGCAGAGCTATGACTTCTACATGCTGTTCCAGAAATACGGCTGCAACCTTCAGTTTGGTGGTGATGACCAGTGGTCCAACATGTTAGGAGGTACCGAGCTGATTCGTCGTAAGCTGGGAGAGGACGCAGGTGCAATGACCATTACGCTGCTGTTAAACTCCGAGGGTAAGAAGATGGGTAAGACAGTTTCAGGTGCTGTATGGCTGGATCCAGAGAAGACAAGCCCATACGACTTCTACCAGTACTGGAGAAATGTAGCAGATGCCGATGTCTTAAAGTGCATCCGTATGTTAACCTTCCTTCCACTTGAGCAGATCGACGAGATGGATAAGTGGGAAGGAAGCCAGTTAAATAAGGCAAAGGAAATCTTAGCATTTGAGCTGACAAAGCTTGTTCACGGTGAGGAAGAAGCAAAGAAGGCTGAGAGCGCAGCAAAGGCATTGTTTGGTGCAGGAAATGCAGCAGAGATTCCTGCAGTTGAGCTTAGCGCAGCTGACTTTGCAGAAGGTGAAGGTGAGAAGCTTGATATCTTAAGTCTTATTGTAAAGGCAGGTCTTGCTAAGTCACGTTCAGAGGCGCGCCGTGCAGTAGAACAGGGTGGTGTCAGTGTAAACGATGAGAAAGTAACAGATATCCGCATGAGCTTTGCAGCAAATGAGATCCCGGCAGAAGGACTCGTAATTAAGAAGGGCAAGAAGAACTTTAAGAAGATTGTCGTTGCATAAAGATTACGAACTGATAATAATAGAGACAGGTATTGACAGAAGTTGATACCTGTCTTTTTTTCGAATGGGCGTCCAGTGAACTGTAACAAAACTGGTCCGACGACGAAACCATTGCACCGAATGGCTTTGCAAAAGATAGCCTACAAAAAGGTTGCAAGAATTATAAAAAGGGAGTATTATATAAACAAAACTGGAAAAACACACAAATCAGAGCGCTAAAACCGATATAAAAACGGTCAAGATGCTGTGAAATATGAAAATAAGAGGAGAGATAACGATTATGATACATACGCTAGATACTAAGGCTGCAGACTATATTCCTGAGCTTGGTGACGGCTTTGAGGAAGGCAGCGAGGGAAGCGAAAACGCACAGGGATTACAGGTAGCTGATTACTATGCTGATGCAGATGGCGAGGGCATTTATTACATCACATATAAAATAGAGACTGCTAAAGAAATAGAGCAGCTATTTGTATTTGCAGGAAGAAAGCAGCTATTGCGTCTTGGAAAAAGAAAGGCAGGAGAGGTGATTGAGGGAACACTTTATCTGCATTTTGGCGAGATGATCCCGCGTTTTCACAGCGAGTGCATGACAATCACAAAGATTGGCTTTTCAGTGGCATGTGAGGATCTGACGAAATTAAAGAGTGTTGGTATGGCAGCAGAGAAGCTTTCTGCAAAGACAAAAATTCCGGCAGTCTATCTGGCAGGAGATTCCACAGTTACTGATCAGACTTGTCCAAAGCCATATATGCCGGGCGGATGCTACAGTTCATGGGGACAGTGCCTTGCATATTTTATCGGAGGAAGTACAGCCATTGATAACCAGGCGCACAGCGGACTTACCACAGAAACCTTTCGTAATGAGGGACACTACGATATCGTAAAGAAGGATATTCGTCCGGGTGATTTTTGCTTGTTTCAGTTTGGTCATAACGATCAGAAGCTGGCACATCTGCAGGCACAGACAGGCTATAAGGAAAATCTGATGAATTATGTAAATGAGATTCGTGGACTGTGCGGAGTTCCGATTCTTGTAACACCGCTTGCGCGCAATACCTGGAAGGATGACGGCACCTACAATGATCTTTTAGCAGAGCATGCGCAGGCTGTTTTTGAGGTAGGGGAAGAGACTGGTGTGCCTGTAATTGACCTTCATAAATATGCAGCAGATTTAATCAAGAAAAATGGAAAAGAAGCTAGCCGTGTCTATTTCCACCCGGGAGACATGACACACACAAACGAGTATGGCTCATTTTTGTTTGCACATTTTATCGCAAGAGAATTGAGCAAGCTAGATCCTCTCACTTTCGCGATTGATGTGCAGGATGAAGAGGATTTTACACCAGATGAGCATACAGCCATTTTGACAGGAACAAGCACGGCAGCAGGGAATCAGGATGAACAAAAAGAAGTCTTTGATGCGATGGAGCGTGCCGGGGATAATCTTGTGGCAGCTGTGGAAAAGGCAAAAAAAGATGCAGAAATGATGAAGTAAATTTTGATTTTTATAGAAATAAGACTATTGGCTCAAAAAAAGGAGGGATAAAAATGCAGGAGCGCTGTAAAATAGGAGTTGTGATTGGCAATGCTAACTCACCGCACGCAATCAACATTATGAAGGGAATTGATCAGGCATCAAAGGAGTGCGATGTGCAGTTAATGTATTTTATGAATGTGAGCAGTCCTTATACAGCGCAGCTGTATCCACCTGATACATCAATAGGATGGGATTATCAAAAAAGTGCAATTTATGATTATGCGAGATATGTCAAAGCAGATGTCTTGATTATGACATATGGCATGATGAGCATTTTTATGAAGAGTGATTATGGAAAGCAATACCTGGAATATTTTCGCAATGTTCCATGTGTGCTCATAAATGAGCAGACCGACAGACCTAATTGGACGTCTATTATTGTCGATAATTATAATGGAATGTATGAATTAGTGGAGCATTTAGTGCGTGACCATGGGTATCATAATTTCGCTTTTTTGGCAGGACCGCCTGGAAATACAGATGCCTGCCAGCGAAAAAGAGCATTTTTAGATGTTATGAAAAAATATGATCTGCCAATGGATGAAAGCCACATTGAAACAGGCGATTTTTCAGAGTGTGTACAGACACAGGTAAATGCACTGTTAGATCGAATCCCTAATCTTCAGGCAATAGTATGTGCTAATGATGTGATGGCACTGACTGCTTATCAGGAATGTGAAAAGCGTGGACTTCATATTGGACATGATATTGCTGTTACCGGTTTTGATGACTGGGAGCGTATTCGTCACGTGCCAGTGCCAATCACGACAATTCGTCAGGATTCTGAACGGTCAGGATATATGGCTGTTTATAGTGCACTTGAGCTGGCGCGAAGCGGTCAAGGGAAAAATATTGTGATACCAGCGAAGGTATGTGTTAGAGAATCATGTGGCTGTACATGTAAGCAGTTTTCAGGTTTTGATCAAATTGAAAACATGGGACAAAAATTTGTCTATGAAAAACAAAAAAATACAGTATATCGTCAAAAAACATGGATGGTTCCTATGATCTCCAGAAACATGCTTATTGCATTGCAGGATCGCGAGAAATTTCTTAAAAATGCATTAACGCCAATGTCCTTTTTTGGCGTTAAAACGGCGCTGCTTTATGTCTTTAGAAATCCAGTTGAATATAATATAGAAAAGGGCTGGGAATTTCCAAATACGATTTATCTGGTTGCGCGTCAGGATGGAGAATGTGTAGAGGTATTTGATGAATATAAAAACGTGGCTTCTTTAGAAGAATGTGGATTTTCTGAGGAAGGAAGTGTACGCTATCAGCGTAAGCCGAGTGTATTTTGCCTTCAGTCTGGCTCAACGCAGTATGGTGTATTAAGCGTTGAGATTACGCCAGAGGAAGTGGATATGGTCTATTTGATCAGTATTCAAATGGCAAATGCGCTGATGGCGTATCACACAGAAAAAAAGCGTTTGTCTGTTCAGCGCGAGCGCGAGCTTTTGCTTGAGGAGCTTCGAAGCAAAAATGAAATTTTAAATTTTGTGTCAGAGCGAGATGAGCTGACGCAGATTAAAAATCGCCGTGGCTTTATGGAACAGGCAATGGAAATGAATCATGTTTATAAAAATAGAAAAGCAATTATTCTGTTTGCTGATATGGATGGATTAAAACAAATCAATGATAATTATGGTCACGCAGCAGGAGATATTGCAATTTGTGCCTGTGCAGATATTTTAAAGAAAGCTGCCGGAGAACATGGTATAGCAGGACGCCTTGGCGGCGATGAATTTGCACTTATGATGATTGGCGATGAAACTCGTGCAATTGAATTGATGGAGACTGTGCAAAAAGAGATTGCCATGTATAATGCACAGGGAAAAAATAAGTTTGTAATTGATATGTCGGTTGGATGTCAGATTGTATTATGTACAGACGAGCTTTCTATTCCAATGGTGCTTGAAAAAGCAGACAAGATCATGTATGAAGAAAAGAAAAAGAAGGGAAAGGCAAGATAGAAAGCCGAGGGAAGGATCATATGAGAAAAGAAATTGACAAATTTGTGGAACAGCGCTTGATTTCGGTTGTGCCGTCAAGACGGCAGATTGCGCATCAAAGAAGAGAATTTTATGGCTTTGTTCATTTTACAGTTAATACATTTACAGGGAAAGAATGGGGTGACGGGACAGAAGATGAGGCTATCTTTAATCCTGTAAAAATGGATGCTGATCAGTGGTGTGATGCTTTATGCGCTGCAGGCATGAAAGGGCTGATTTTGACATGCAAGCATCACGATGGTTTTTGCTTATGGCCAAGCCGTTACACAACGCATACGGTAGCAGCAAGTTCGTATCGTGACGGAAAAGGCGATATTGTAAAGGAAGTATCAGAAGCCTGCAAAAGACATGGACTGGATTTTGGCATTTACTTGTCACCGTGGGATCGAAATAATTATCTATACGGACAGGGAAAGCCATATGATGATTATTTTGTAAATCAGTTAACGGAGCTTCTGACACAATATGGACCAATCTTTGCTGTGTGGTTTGACGGTGCATGTGGGGAAGGATCAAATGGGAAAAAGCAGTATTATGATTGGGAGAGATATTATGAAGTTATAAGAAGACTGCAGCCAAATGCCTGTATTCATGTGTGCGGACCAGATGTGCGCTGGTGCGGAAATGAGGCTGGAAGTACGAGAGAATCTGAGTGGAGTGTTGTACCGCTTCGCACAAGAGATACGGAAAAGATTCAGGAAAACAGCCAAAAGCAGGATGATACGCAGTTTAGAGAGCGCATTGTCCGTGCGTCAGATCAGGATTTGGGAAGCTATGAACTGATAAAAGATGAGAAGGAGCTTATCTGGTATCCGGCAGAGGTTAATACAAGTATTCGTCCAGGATGGTTTTATCATGAAGAAGAAGACGATCAAGTCAAATCATTGGAAACATTGATTTCAATATATGAACACTCCGTTGGAGGAAACGCGACGTTTTTATTAAATATCCCGCCGACAAAAGAAGGTTTATTTCATGAAAATGATGTAAAACGACTGCATGAGATCGGTGAATATAAAAAGAAATGCTATGGCAAAAACTTGTTAGAGAAAGCATCACTTTTCTGCGAAGAACAAAAGAAAGGCTTTGAAATCGAGAATGTAAGAAACGATGATTATGATTCATATTTTACGACGTTAGATGGACAAAGAAACTGTAGGATTCACATAAAATTTGATAAAGAGTATGATATTCACCGTGTAGTATTGAAAGAAAATATAAAAAAGAGTCAGCGTATAGAAGCATTTAGAATTTTAACAGTGCATGATGGCAGTGAAAAATGCGTTTTCGAGGGAACAGTGGTTGGCTATAAAAAGATTGCCTTGTTAGATCAGATCCAAACAAAAGAACTAGTAAAAGAGCTAGTAAAAGAACTAGTAATTGAAATTATAGATTCAAGAGTAGCGCCGACGCTGTCCTATATTGGAATTTTTGAGTAAAAGAAGCAAATAGCCAGTGGACGGGAAAATGTTTTCTCGTCCACTGGCTATTTTTTTAATTGAATTGCTAATTAGTTTTCATTTTTCTCCATTGCAACCTTAAATTCGTCAAGCGTCATCTTTGCACACTGAGCAGCAGTTTCGATAGGCAGAAGATTTTGCATAACAAGATCAATTAACTGGTTGATGCGTCCCTGTTCAAGTCCTTGTGCGAGTCCTTCTTGTATTGCTTTATCTCGGTTTTTCTTTAACTCTTCTTCAATTTCTTCCTTCATAAGCTCTCTCAATGCCTCACACATATCCGAAGTCCTCCTTACTTTGTCATAGTTTTTTCTGTTTGCAGCGACACTAACTTGCAATACGGCATCCGCTTTTTCTTTGTCGCCTGGTTCGGTAAAAGCGCTTGCTAATTCTGTGAATCTTTGAATATCATCGGTCTGAGCACTTTTTGATAACACTTTAAGACTTTCATGATTTTGAGAGTTTAGCTCATTTGTTACAACAATCTGTGTTGGAACAGAAAGTCCGTTTACATAGTATATGCCCGGAGACTGCCTTTCAATTATGTATCCTTCTTTAGAAATCTGGTTTAACAGCTCCTTCGGAGCAGATGCCCGAAAAAGTGAGACGGTCAATTCTCTTAGCGGAATTTGATTCACTTTTTCTCCCAAGCCTTTGTACAGGAAGGCATATCCGAGAGTCTTGAAAAAGTTATCAATTGTCATACCATCATCGGGTGATTTATATTCAATGATATTATGTCCTCGAAAGATTTTTCCGATTTCATTTTGAATCTGCACGCCTTTCCTTTTTTCGATGATCAGAAGATCCATTTGCAATGGTTTTTTGCTTAGATTGTACTCGCGCTTAAATTCGAGATCGTCTTTATTGAAGCGAAGCTCAAGTTCGGCTGCGGCACAGAAAGCAGGATGCCATTGGATTTTTGTTCTGGGTCGCCGTTCATTTGGTTTTTCCATAAAACTCCTCCATTCAAAAATCATTCTCCAAATTTTGGAATTTTATCGAATGTATCCTTGACCTTAATATAAGATCATTTATCATTTGCACGGTGTAAAAGTTCCTTTCAAGGTAAGTATAACACTAGAATATCTGTTTTGCAACACGATCATAAAAAACTACAAGGATAAAGAAATGAATCAGTTAGTCACTAACAAATAATGATAGCATGTTTTTTAAAGAAAGTACATGAGCAAAATCAAAAAAAAAATAGGAAAAAATATGGTGTTTTGGTCATGTACTTTAAGTATGATATGTGCTATAAAATAATTAAGAAACTTGAAACTCGTGATTATAGAAGGGAAGGTGAGTCCAATGGAAAATAAAGTTAAGTTAATTGATAGCTAATAGAAATGAGGCTTATTATGAGTATTGTATTAAAAAAGAGATTATTGGCAATCGGAGCTGCATTAATATTCGCATTATCTGGAAGTACTGTATTGGCCGGTTCGTATCATTTGGGTGTATTTACAAAGAATAAGGGATATGAAGCAGGTCGTGAAATTAAAAATCAAGCGACCAATACGATTAAAGTTCAAGTAACAGGAAGTAATTGGATTAATTTGGCAACTAACTTTTTGGGATGTATTTTATAAAAGAATGGTGGTGTTTATACATGAAATCAAGAGTGAGATTAATACCTATTGCATCAATTATTTTAATATCGAGCACATTTTCTTTATCAGGATGCAAATTAAAGAGAGAATTGGCGGTGCCATTTGCAGAAACAACTGTAAATGAAACTGTAATAAGTGATACAAAAATAAATGATATTCAAACATGTGAAGCAAAGGAAACTGAAATAGATGAGACTCAAATGCGTGAAACGGAAAAAGATACACTGACAGGTGAGATTGTGTATCTTAAGGCACAAGTATCTGATGCGTTTATTTTAAATGAGCTGACAAATTGCTTTTTAGGCTGTGATGAGACAACGGCACAGGATTATCTGGTGAAGCCGTATTATGATTATTTAGAAGAGCAGGGATATATGTCTTCTGGTCAGTATCTCTATGAGAATGAGTTTGAGATATTAAATATATTACAGAATGGTCAATCAAAGTCATCTTATATCATATATACAGATAATAGAAACGCTGCAGGTATGTGCTATGACATTTATGATATACCTGGTTTTTTATATAATGGAATCGGTTCCTCAATGGAAAAGCAGTTTCCAAAAGAGGATTTAAAATCATGTACAAGGAAAGAGGCAATTAAACAATGCGAAAAATATGCGGTGGCATGTGGATATAAAGATGCAGACGTACAGGTATATGCAATGACAAAAGAAGCGCTTAACCGTGTCTGTAAAATAAACAATACAACGACGGCTGCTCCAGATCCTAATTTTTATCATCCTTTTTCAGAAGCAGAAAAGTGGAGATTAAATAAGGAGCGTCAGGAGGCATTAGAAAAGGAAGATACCGATCTGGTGCAATCAATTGAACAGAAAATGACGGAACTGAATGAAATTTCGTATATTCAGTGGGAGGAAAAGGATGAAGCATATCTATTGATTTACCGACCGTATGTAAATAATTTGCTTGTGGATGGATGGGGACAGACACTAGTTATTGTGTATGTACCGCAGTTAGAAAAAGTGGTTCTGGTAAAAGGATATTCTCCGGTTCAAGTGAGTAAAAAGCAGGAGAAAAAACTGATCTCAAAAGAAGTAGCAATATCGACAGCAATGCTAGATAAGGGAATTGAAGATGTGAGTAAATTTAAAATTAAGTCAATAGAACTAGTATATTCAACTAGAGCTGTGCAGTTTGAGGCAGATGAACCGTCGATGAACCCATGTTGGAAAATTAACTATTCTTATCCTGAAATGGCAGAGGATGATGAAGGAAGTATATGGATTGATGCTGTTACAGGATTTGTGAGCAAATATATTGAAAATTTATAAAGATGAATAGAATGATTGGAGGTGAAAAAGATGAATGCAATGAAAATGGATGCAAAACGAAGCATTTGTTCCGTAAAAATGATAATAATAATAGTAGCTCTAGTGTTTACTTTAATTTTTTCATCTTGGGATATGATTAGAGCAAGTAAAAAAGATATTTTGGCGTATGGTGTAATTGATATGCTAGGTACAGCACTAATGATGGATAAATTTAAGGTGTTAATGGTAATGTTCACGGCTGGAATTTATACAGCTGGATTTTGTTATGATTTCAAACATCATTATATTCGCATGATACTTGCAAGAACGGATTTAATAAGTTACAGCATATCAAAATTTATTGTAAATACAGTTGCAGTTGTTTTTGCATGTATTGCTTCATTTTATTTATTTTTAGTTGTGGCAGTTGGCTTTTTAGGGGCAAACCTAACACAGATTAAAACGGTTCCGTGCTATTATCAAATAGGATATAAGTTTCCAGTTTTGTATATTGGAATGATGGGGTTGCAGTTTGGAATGGTCTGCGCAATGAGCTGCGCAGTTGGAATGCTGTTTTCAGTATTTCAGTCAAATACGTTTGTTTGCATTGGAATTTCAGGAATGGTATTTTTCTCTGCAATTTCATACATTCCGTTAGGTTCGATATTCGATGTCTATAATTTGATTAGTATGCAACCGACATTGCCAGCAGGACAAGAAACATTGCAAGGAATTATGTTTTTATGGGGAATGTTATATCCAATTTGTGTAATTCTTATTTGTACATATCTATTTTATCGGAGAATGAAATGGAGGGAGCAGAATGGATTATTGTAGATCGGTATTGGCTGTAGCGGGAGCAAATTTTAGGCGACTAAAGCGTGATGCCAGAGTGTGGTTTATTTTTGTGTTCACAGCACTTTTGATTCATTATTATTTGCGTCCTGTGATCAATTATGGAATTGATACTGGGACAAAAGCACCTATCTATATTATGGAATTGTTGTTTTGCAGTGCAACAATTTCTGTGAAAGCACCTAAGATTTTGTTTTATATTGGAATGCTGTGTCTTTTATGCGATGCTCCTTTTTTTTATCCATTAAAGCCATATATAATTATGAGGAGTAAACGCACTGCATGGTGTGTTGGCGAGTGCATATATATTGTAGGGATGGCATTGTTGTATGCTGCTTTTATATTAATTGTGTCGTCACTTATGATTTTCCCAATTGGAACAATGAGGGATTCATTTTCAGGAGCATTGACTGATATGGTGCTTGGAACAGGAAAGATGCCACTTGGAGAGATTGCGAATATTTATCCGAGTGCTCAATTCTCATCGGAAATGATAAGATATTTGTATCCGTCTGGCGCGATGATGTATACATTTGTGTCAGTTTGGGTTTCATTTTCAATTCTTGGTCTTTTCATGTACTGGGTTAGTTTGATAAGAAGGAATGTAGTGTGTGGAATGGCAATTGCAGGAGCTCTTGTATTTCTTGACCCAATTTTAGTGTGGGCAGCCTGGCCAAATAATTATTGGATATTGGCATTTTCTCCTGTCAGTTGGACAAGTGTTGAACAGTTGAATATTTTGGCAGCAAATCATTTTATCAGCATTCCGTTTGTGATAGCAGCCGATGCATTATTAGTGATTTTTCTATTTATTTTAATATTCCAGACAGCGAAACGAATTTCGCTAAATGGTTTTTTGACGGAGGAGGCGTGATGTGATATGCTTGAAATTGAAAATTTGACAAAAACATTTGGAACACAGACAGTCATTTCTGATATTTCAATGACGCTTGTGTCAGGAAAGATTTATGGATTAGTAGGGAGAAATGGTTCTGGAAAAACAATGCTGATGAAAATGATACTCGGTTTTGTTAGCCCGTCATCTGGTAGTATAAAAATAGAAGGAAAGGTTTTAGGAAAAGATATAAGTATGCCAGATCGAATTGGTGCAATTATAGAGAATCCAGGATTCTTGCCAGAGTATTCAGGATTTAAAAATCTAAAATTCTTGGCAATGATACATCATAAAATTTCAAATGAAGAAATTCGCAATGCAATGCGTATAGTTGGACTTGATCCAGACAGTAAAAAACACGTAGGAAAATATTCTCTCGGAA
>OGZQ01000033.1_pt1 | contig 142352 bp, 142 predicted proteins | sample 1576841 | NCBI WGS metagenome assembly OGZQ01 (sample SAMEA3541527, study PRJEB24748) | human gut metagenome | biome: human gut; feature: human-associated habitat; material: faeces | place: China | collected 2012
CTAGACATCATCCTAATTTTCCTCTTGAAAAGCACCAAATATTTTAGAGGATATAGTGATTTCACACCAATATACCCCTCGATAATTTAGAGCGATTTTTGTTAAAGCACCCTATTATTTAGAGCGCCAATAGATTGTTATTTTTGAGTATATCAACAAACTCCTCTACAAAAGTACTTGTATCCTCTAATATCAAAATATTCATAATGATGCCACCTTCCTTATTTGTTTAAATTCTTTAATTGTTCAGGTTTTTCGAATTCATATAAATTGAATATTGATTCTGATGAGGCACCTAAGTAAGCTACCCCGCTTAACAATGTAAAGTATTTTTCAATTAAATAGTTTATCATAATTACCTCCTTAAGTGTACTTTATATTTGACACGAATATAAAGTCAATAGAACGTGCATGAAAGAATAGTTATCGTTCCTGAAGGTATCTTTTATAATGCGTAAAATGCACGATTTAATTGTTAACATGAATTAAAAGGGTGACGGATAATGAATGTTAATGAGATAATTATGAATAAAAGAATAGAAAGAGGCATTTCTAGAAAAGAGCTTGCAGAGGGCTTAGGAGTAAGTGAGAGTACTATTTATAGAATTGAAACAAATCCTAATTTAAATCCCAATAATAAATTAGTAAAAAGAATTTATGATATTTTACGTATGAATGTAACGATTATTGTGGATGATGCACCAATATATGATGAGCATGCACATGAGATAGATTTTGAATCATATAGTCCTACAAGTAAAAGTATTATTTTTAAAACGATTGCAAAAGAAGAAAAAATGAAGAAATTAAAAGAAAAATAGTTATCTGATCGATAACTATTTTTAGGCTAATGTGATTTTTGTAATTGTATTGTTTGAAAGCGTGTAGGTCATTTTAACTGTTTTATTCTCACTATAGGCAATATATTGATTGTTCGCTTCTTTGTGATTTTCGTAATCTAAATTATTTTTTTCTAAACCAATGTAGAAATTACCTTCAACTTTGTAATGATCTGTAAATAGTTCTACTTTTTTAACTTTATTCTTTTTATTTAAAGTAATTTGAATAGAATCACTATAATAAACTGTATCATTATTCTTTTTTGATTTTATATACTGATCACCAATATAATCATTTATATGATTTATCCTAGAATCCTTTGTAATTCCAAGACCATCTTCAACGATAATTGTAAAACCAATATCATTATTTGTAAGAAGTTCTTCGGTTTTAGTGTCTTCCTTTTTTGAACAACCACATAATAATAAAATAAAACAACAAATAAAGAGTATTTTAGATTTCATAGAATTTCTCCTTTAGATAATTGTACGAAATATTTGATTTTTATTAAAGTAAAGATTTATAGACAAAATGTTAATCCTTAGAGCATATCTTCTTCTTATTTCATGTTATGATGAATAAAATGAGGAAAGATTCTATGACACTTGGAGAACGTATTCAAAAATATCGGAAAATGAAAGGATTATCGCAAGAAGAATTAGGTAAATTACTACATATATCAAGACAAACAATATCAAAATGGGAAAGTAATCTGTCATCACCTGATATACAAAGTTGTAAGGCTATGGCTGATGTTTTTGGTATCTCTTTAGAGGAACTTTTAGATGAAAGCAAAAAAATAAAAACGGATCAAAGTAATAATCATCGAAATATGATTATTATCTTTGGAATTGTTATTTTTCTAGCATTTATTATGGAAAGCTATGTAGCAGTTAAGATGAGTGAGAAAATGGATGCATTGGAAGAAGCAAATTCTTCATTGCAACAACAAATCAATGACTTTTATGGTGATCAACCAATTTCACTAAATACAAATTCTATTTGTACTTATTTTAGTGGTTATATCAGTGATATTAAAAAGGATAGTTATAATATAAATATTGATTTGATTTTAAAAAATTATCAAGATAATACAACAGCATAAGTTATTTTTAAAACGGATAAAGATACATATACACTTTCTTTAAATAAAGAAGAGGATCATTTTAAAGGAACAATAAATCTACCTATTCAAACAGTTCAATTTGCACAACTTATTTCCCAAACAAATGGTGAAACAAATTTTGGAATGTTAGATGCAGATATCAACTTTGAAAACTATTTAGATGAAGATGCTAGTGGTGGAATTATGTTAGAAAGTTATAATGAAAAAAAGAACAAAGGCGATTTTACTCTTTCATTTAGTGGAAATAAGACAAAGAAAGATGAAATTTATTTGTGGGATAAAGAATATAATTTTAAAAGAAATACAGAATATCATGATGTGAAAGGAACAATTTATATTAATAGTGATAAAGATATATTGAATTTGAAAAAGCATATACATGTAAAAATATAAAAAAAGAAGATACTGTGATGGTTGAATATACGTATACAAATGAAATGGAAATAAAAAAGAAACAAGAAGTAACAGCTCAACTTAAAAAGAATTGGCAAGGATATTATTTGGCATGGAAATAAAAAATTAGTATGATAATTATATTTTAATTTATTTAATTCCCAATCATTATCTTATATAATCTTTCTATGGATAGAGCGAAATTGCTTATAGGAGGCCATTATGAAAAAAAATCTACTTATGACAATTCAATATAAAGACATGGGCCCTTTTTCGCTTTTTATTTTTTAATTTGAAACATATCTTTTCTAAGATATGTTTTTTTTACAATCAAAAGGAGGATTAAAGATGCCAAAAAGAGAAGATATTAACACAGTATTAGTCATTGGTTCAGGACCAATTATTATTGGTCAAGCATGTGAATTTGATTATTCAGGAACACAAGCTTGTAAAGCATTAAGAGGATTAGGGTATAAAATTGTTTTAGTCAATTCTAACCCAGCTACAATTATGACAGATCCAGAAACTGCAGATGTGACATATATTGAACCATTGAATGTAGAAAGATTAACACAAATCATTGAAAAAGAAAGACCAGATGCTTTACTTCCTAACTTAGGTGGACAATCAGCTTTAAATCTATGTTCTGAATTAAGTAATGCCGGAGTTTTAGACAAATATGACGTTCAAGTATTAGGGGTAAAAGTAGATGCTATTGAACGTGGAGAAGACCGTTTAGAATTCAAAAAAGCCATGAATGAACTTGGTATTGAAATGGCAAGAAGTGAAATTGCAAATACGGTTGATGAAGCTTTAGCTATTGCTGATAAATTAGGATATCCAGTAGTTGTAAGACCTGCCTATACAATGGGTGGAGCAGGTGGAGGACTTGTTTACAATGTTGATGAATTAAAAACAGTTGTCAATAGAGGTTTACAAGCAAGTTTAGTACACCAATGCTTAATTGAAGAATCTATTTTAGGTTGGGAAGAATTGGAATTAGAAGTTGTAAGAGATGCTAAAAATAACATGATTACAATTTGTTTTATTGAAAATATTGATCCATTAGGAGTACATACTGGAGATTCTTTCTGTAGTGCACCAATGCTTACTATTTCTAAAGAAGTACAAGATCGTTTACAAGAACAAGCTTATCGTATTGTTGAATCAATTGGAGTTATTGGCGGTACAAATGTTCAATTTGCTCATGATCCAGTAACAGATCGTATTGTTGTTATTGAAATCAATCCAAGAACATCACGTTCATCTGCTTTAGCTTCTAAAGCGACAGGTTTCCCTATTGCCTTAGTTTCAGCAATGTTAGCGGCTGGACTTACATTAGATGAGATTCCTTGTGGTAAATATGGAACGTTAGATAAATATTATCCTGATGGGGATTATGTTGTTATTAAGTTTGCTCGTTGGGCTTTTGAAAAATTCAAAGCTGCAGAAGATAAACTTGGTACACAAATGAAAGCTGTTGGGGAAGTTATGAGTATTGGTAAAACTTATAAAGAAGCTTTCCAAAAAGCAATTCGTTCTTTAGAAACAGGACGTTATGGTTTAGGATATGCAAAGAACTTTAATGATTTATCTAAAGATGAATTATTAAAATTATTAATTAATCCAACAAGTGAAAGACAATTCATTATGTATGAAGCTTTAAGAAAAGGAGCTACTGTTAATGAATTATTTGAACTTACAAAAATTAAACATTATTTCATTGAACAAATGAAAGAACTCGTTGAAGAAGAAGAAAAAATTGCTTCTTATAAAGGAAATCAATTACCAGATGACGTTTTAAAACAAGCAAAGAAAGATGGATTTGCTGATAAATATATTTCTAAGTTATTAGATGTTGAAGAAAAAGAAATTAGAAATCAAAGACTTGCAATGGGTATGCATCAAGTATGGGAACCTGTTCATGTATCAAGTACAAAAGATAGTTCTTATTATTACTCTACATATAATGGAAAAGATCAAGATGAAGTTTCAAATAATAAGAAAATCATGATCTTAGGTGGAGGACCTAACAGAATTGGTCAAGGTATTGAATTTGATTATTGCTGTGTTCATGCTTCTCTTGCCTTAAAGAAATTAGGATTTGAAACAATCATTGTAAACTGTAACCCAGAAACAGTTTCAACAGATTATGATACATCTGATAAACTTTATTTTGAACCATTAACATTAGAAGATGTTTTAAGTATTCATGAAAAAGAAAAACCACTAGGAGTTATTGCTCAATTTGGTGGACAAACACCATTAAATCTTGCAAGTCAATTAAAAGAAAATGGTGTAAATATTTTAGGAACAACACCTGAAACTATTGATATGGCTGAAGATCGTGATTTATTTAATGAAATGATGGAAAAACTAGAAATTCCAATGCCAGAATCAGGAATGGCTGTAACAATCGATGATGCTTTAGAAATTGCTCAAAGAATTGGTTATCCATTAATGGTAAGACCATCTTATGTATTAGGTGGTAGAGGAATGGAAGTTGTTTATGATGATGAATCATTAAAACAATACATGGCTGCTGCTGTTGGGGTAACACCTGATCGTCCCATCTTAATTGACCGTTTCTTAAATGATGCGATGGAATGTGAAGCAGATGCTATTTCTGATGGAGAAAATGTTTTTGTACCTGCTGTTATGGAACATATTGAACTTGCTGGTATTCACTCAGGGGACTCAGCATGTATTTTACCATCTAAACATATTCCAGTAAGACATGTACAAACAATAAAAGAATATACTAAGAAAATTGCTAAAGAAATGAATGTTCGTGGTTTAATGAATATGCAATATGCCATTGCAGATGATAAAGTTTATGTTTTAGAAGCAAATCCACGTGCTTCAAGAACAGTACCTTTAGTATCTAAGGTATGTAACATCAACATGGTAAAACTTGCAACAGATATCGTTACGCGTGAACTTACAGGTAGACCATCACCTGTTAAAGATTTAAAAGATAGAAAGATTCCTCATATTGGTGTAAAACAAGCTGTTTTCCCATTCAATATGTTCCCTGAAGTTGATCCAATTCTAGGTCCTGAAATGAGATCAACAGGAGAAGTATTAGGTTTAGCTAATTCTTATGGAGCTGCTATCTTTAAAGCTGAAGAAGCTACTCAAACAAAATTACCAACATCTGGTCGTGTTTTAATTTCTGTCTCTGATAGAGATAAAAAAGATGTTGTTGCTCTTGCTAGAAAATATTATGATGCAGGCTTTGAAATTGTGGCTACAGGTAAAACATTTGAATTAATCAATAGCAATAATATTCCAGCTATCAAAATTAAAAAGATCAAAGAAGGTCGTCCAAATATTGCAGATGCTCTTACAAATGGTGAACTTGATATGGTGATCAATACACCACATGGTAAAGAATCTGCACATGATGATAGTTATATTAGAAAAACAGCTATTAAAATGAAAATTCCATATATGACAAATATTGCTGCTGCAAATGCAGCTGTAGAAGGTATCTTAGAAGCTGAAATTCATGGAACACATGAAGTAAAATCGCTTCAAGAATATCATAAAGCTATTAAAGACTAAGATACATGATTGTTAGGAAATTATCTGATTTCCTAACAATTTTTTTATTTTTTTCAAAAAAGAACAGATAAGTAGGAGAACTACTTATGGACAAAATAAAATAACAACAAGTAAACAAACAACAATGTATGATCATTTATACAAGATGATCATAGGAAATGAAGAAGTATTATCAAGAATCATAAAGGTAGTTGTAGATGAAGCAAAGCATTTAAGTTTTGAAGAAACTAGAAGACTAATAAAAGGAGTACATATAGGTGATAGAATGGTCAATCCACATTTTCATCTTGTAGATAAGGAAGGCTTTATCAAAGATGAAGGCGTGGTTTATTATGATATTTTGTGTTATATTGATGTACCACAAGAAGATGGAAAGAATATACGAGTCTATTTAAATTTAGAAATACAAAAAGGATATTCTGTTATTACTAGTGGCTATGCTTATGTCGCCAAGATAGTGTCAGGATAATTGGGAACAGAGTATGATGATAAAAACTATGATGGAATGAAGAAGGTCTATTCTTTGTGAATCATGCTAAAGGCACCTAAAAGAAAAGATGGTCATATGAATGCCTATGAAACAAACGAAAGGATTATTTGTGGAGCAACAGTAGAAGAAAAAGAAGTTTATGACAAGGAAGTTATTCTTGTGGTATACTCAAACAAAGAACATGATTTAAATAAAAAGTAAGTATATGATGAATTATTGACACCATTGATGGCCTTTTTAAATAATGTATTAGATTATAATGGGAAACAAAGAATTATAGAATGATACAAAGAAAATAGAAAGTGAGGTTAAAGATATTTGTGATTTAGGTGAAAGCATTGCCTTAGAAGCAAGAAATGAAGGCAAACAAATAGAACGTAAAGAAAAGAATATAGCGCATGTAAAAAACTAATGATAGGATTACAAATGTCATTTAAAGAAGCAATTAACTTATTAGAAATGCCTGAAAAGGAAGTAAAAGAAATAGAAAAGTATTTTCAATCATAGAAAGAGAGTAAAATCTCTTTTTTCTTATACTAAAAAATTGTTAATAAAATAAAATTACATAATAATAAAAAATTATAAATTGGTGTTGAAAAATGTTGTCAAATCTACTATACTATTCAAGAACAAAAGGAGATGAGGGCTATGTTACAACAAAGTGTCAAATATGATTGCTTACAATTGAATACGAGTACCTCATTTTTATATTCTCATTGTTTCTAACATATCATTTTTAATTGATATGTTTTTTTATAACAAAAAAAAAGGAGGAAAATATATGAAAGCCTATTTAATCTTAGAAGATGGAAACGTATTTGAAGGTGAAAGCGTAGGGGCTAACAAAGAAGTTGTCAGTGAATTTGTATTTAATACTTCAATGACAGGATATGTAGAAGTATTAACGGATCCTTCCTATGCAGGACAATCAGTTGTTATGACATATCCATTAATTGGAAACTATGGAGTATGTTTAGAAGATCAAGAATCTACAAAACCTTATGTTGAAGGATTTGTAGTGAATGAACTTGCTAGACTTGGAAGTAATTTTAGAAAAAATATTGATTTAAAAGATTATTTAATTGAACATGACATTCCTTGTATTCAAGGAATCGATACAAGACATTTAACTAAAATCATTAGAAATAAAGGTTGTATGAATGGAATGATTACAACAACAAAATATGATGATTTAAGTGAAGTGATGGAAAAAATACATAACTTTAAAGTAACTGGTGTCGTTGAAAAAACAACATGTGACAAACCATATAAAGTAGGAACAGGAGATCGAAAAGTTGCTTTATTAGACTTTGGTGCTAAGAAAAATATTGCTAAATCATTAGCAAATAGAAATATAGAAGTCACAGTTTATCCAGCATCTACTCCTGCAAGTACAATCATTGAAGGAAACTATGATGGAGTGATGTTATCAAATGGTCCTGGAGATCCAAGCGAAAATGTTGAAATCATTAAAGAAGTTAAAAAACTATCTGAAAGTGGTATGCCAATCTTTGCAATCTGTTTAGGACATCAATTGATGGCTTTAGCTCATGGATTTAAAACTGAAAAATTAAAATATGGACACCATGGTGCAAATCATCCTGTTAAAGATTTAAATACAGGTCGTGTTTATATTTCTACACAAAATCATAACTATGTAATTTGTGATGATTCTATTGATCGTAATATTGCAAAACCTTGGTTTATTAATGTAAATGACCAAACAATCGAAGGTGTTGAATATATGGGTAAAAATATTAAAACAGTACAATTTCATCCAGAAGCATGTGCTGGTCCATTAGATACAGATGCTTTATTTGATGAATTTGAAAAAATGATGGAGGGTAAATAAGATGGCAAGAGATTTAAGTATTAAAAAAGTATTAGTTATCGGTTCAGGACCTATCATCATTGGTCAAGCAGCAGAATTTGATTATGCTGGAACTCAAGCTTGTAGAGCTTTAAGAGAAGAAGGGGTAGAAGTTGTTTTAATTAACTCCAACCCAGCAACTATCATGACAGATGGTGATATCGCAGATAAAGTTTATATCGAACCATTAACTGTACCTGTTGTTAAAAAATTAATCATGGAAGAAAAACCAGATAGCATTTTACCAACATTAGGTGGACAAAATGCATTAAATATCGCTATGGCTTTAGCGGATGAAGGATTCTTAGAAGAACACAATGTTCGTACAATTGGGACAAATACAGATACCATCAAACTTGCAGAAGATCGTTTAGAATTTAAAAACTTAATGGAAAGAATTAACGAACCATGTGCTGCATCCATCGTTGTTAACCATGTTAATGACGCTTTAGAATTTGCAGAAAAAATTGGTTATCCAGTTGTTGTAAGACCTGCTTATACTTTAGGTGGTACTGGTGGAGGTATCGCAAATAATGAAAAAGAACTTCATGATATTTGTTCAAATGGTTTACGTCTATCAAGAGTAAGTCAATGTTTAATTGAAAGATGTATTGCTGGATGGAAAGAAATCGAGTATGAAGTAATGAGAGATAGTGCAGGAAACTGCATTACTGTATGTAACATGGAAAACTTAGATCCTGTTGGTGTTCATACAGGAGATAGTATTGTTGTGGCACCAAGCCAAACTTTATCAGATAAAGAATATCAAATGTTACGTTCATCAGCTTTAAATATTATTACAGCTTTAAATATTGAAGGTGGATGTAATGTACAATACGCTTTAAATCCAAATAGTTTTGAATACTGTGTTATCGAAGTAAACCCTCGTGTTTCTCGTTCATCAGCTTTAGCTTCTAAAGCAACAGGTTATCCAATCGCTAAATTAGCAGCTAAAATTGCTTTAGGATATACTTTAGATGAAATCAAAAATGCCGTTACAGGTAAAACATATGCTTCTTATGAACCAACATTAGACTATGTTGTATGTAAAATTCCTAAATGGCCATTTGATAAATTCGTTGATGCTTCAAGAAAATTAGGAACACAAATGAAAGCAACTGGAGAAGTTATGTCAATCTGTAATAACTTTGAAGGAGCTTTAATGAAAGCTTTACGTTCTCTTGAACAAAATGTTTTCTACTTACACTTAGATGCCTTTACAAAATTAACACATGATGAATTAAAACAAAAATTAAAAGATGTTGATGATCAACGTATCTTTGCAGTTGCTGAATCATTAAGAAAAGGAATTACTGAACAAGAAATCCATGAAATTACTAAAATTGATGTTTGGTTCATTGATAAAATAAAACATTTAGTAGAAATGGAAGAAAGAATTAAAACAGAAGAATTAACAGTTGATTTATTAAAACAAGCAAAAAGATTACAATTCCCAGATAGAGTCATTGCTGAATTAACTGGAAAAACAGAACAAGAAATTCATCAAATGCGTAAAGATAATAATATTGTTGCAGCTTATAAAGTTGTTGATACATGTGCGGCAGAATTTGATGCACAAACACCTTATTACTATTCAATTCAAGGTGGAGTGAACGAAGTAGAACCACAAAGAGAAAAGAAAAAAATCATGGTTTTAGGATCAGGACCAATTCGTATTGGTCAAGGTATTGAATTTGATTACTGTTCGGTACATTGTGTATGGGCCTTAAAAGCAGCAGGATACGATACAATTATTGTTAATAACAACCCTGAAACAGTATCAACAGACTTTGATATTGCTGATCGTTTATACTTTGAACCACTTACTGCTGAAGATGTAGAAAGTATTGTAGACATTGAAAAACCAGATGGAGCAATCGTTCAATTTGGGGGACAAACAGCGATCAAACTTACCAAAGCACTTACAGATATGGGTGTTAAAATCTTAGGAACAGATGCCGATGATGTAGATGCTGCAGAAGATAGAGAAAGATTTGATGAAATTCTTGAAAAATGTCATATTGATCGTCCAAGAGGTTCAACAGTCTTTACTGCAGAAGAAGCAATTGAAGTTGCTAATAAATTAGGATATCCAGTTTTAGTAAGACCATCTTATGTATTAGGTGGCGCTGGTATGGAAATTGCCTTAAATGATGGTGATATTAAAAAGTTCATGAAAATCATTAATAGACAATACCAAGAACATCCAATCTTAATTGATAAATATTTATCTGGTAAAGAAGTTGAAGTTGATGCAGTCTGTGATGGACATGGTATCTTAATTCCAGGTATTATGGAACATGTTGAACGTGCGGGAGTTCATTCAGGAGATAGTATTTCAGTTTATCCACCACAAAAAATTAAACCTGAAATTAAAGAAATTATTGTGGATTATACTAAACGTCTTGCTAAAGCATTACATGTTGTGGGATTAATCAATATTCAATTCATTGTTTATGAAGATCAAGTTTATGTTATTGAAGTTAACCCAAGATCTTCAAGAACAATTCCTTATATTTCAAAAGTTACAGATATCCCAATTGTTGCCATTGCTACAAAAGCTATTATGGGACATACAATTGAAGAACAAGGATATTCTTATGGTATTGTTCCTGAAAAAGAAACAATTGCAGTTAAAATGCCAGTGTTCTCATTTGAAAAAATCAAAGGTGCAGAAATTTCTTTAGGACCTGAAATGAAATCAACAGGTGAAGTTTTAGGTATTTCTAAAAACTTAGATGAAGCGATTTATAAAGCATTCATGGGAACAGGTATTCAATTACCTAAGAGAAAGAATATCATTTGTACAATTAAAGATTCTTCTAAAGAAGAATTCTTACCAATCGCTAAACAATATTATATGTTTGGTTATGATTTATATGCCACAGAAGGAACATATAAATTCTTAAAAGAACATGATGTACCAGTACATTTTGTCAATCGTATTTGTGAAAAAACAAATACAATCTTTGACTTAATGTTTACGGATACAGTAGATTTAGTTATCGATATTCCAACAAGAAATGATAACTTAAAAGATGGTTTCTTAATTAGACGTTTTGCTGTAGAAGCTGGTATTCCAATTTATACTTCACTTGATACAGCAAAAGCACTTATTGATTCACTTGAAAAACGTAAACATGGTGTGCCATCGTTAATTGATATTACAAAATTAAGATAATTAAAAAATGGTCGAAAGACCATTTTTATTTTGGGCATAATTTTAAGGAGTATTTTGGACTATCTGTCCATTTATAAAAAAATATATTTTTCTATAATGAAAGAAGGAGGCTTTTTATGAATCAAGAAAATACTTCTTTTGAAAAACAAAAAAACTGATTGCAAGAAGAAATGCTCTCAAACTTTTCTTTATTCGTTTCCCTGATGTAGATCCAATTTTTTTAGAAAATCTATCAACCAAACAATATGAAGAACTCTTTGATTTACTCTTAATAGGTAAGAACTTAGACGAAATAAAAAAGGCTATTTTAGATATAGCCTAATTCTTTACATGCATAATAAATACCATCTTCATCAATAGAAGTTGTCACAAAATCACTTAATTTCTTTAACTCATTATTTCCTTGTCCCATACAAATCGAAAAAGAAGCATGTTTAAACATTTCAACATCATTTAAAGAATCCCCAAAAGCCACATAACTTTTCATATTCCATAACTTCATAAAATAAGCAATGCCAGTTGCTTTAGAAATTCCTTTAATAGTAATATCAGCATAACTACTTTCTCCTACCATCACATCAAGTTCTTCAATATCTTTAAATTCTTGATAGTCATAATCTAAAGGACCATAAGCAATCATGGCACCTACTTCTTGATTGGTATAGCTACCAACAGGGGGAATTGGATTATTGAAATAATTACATGAACGAATGACATCTTCATTGGGTTCCATATTAATAATTCTTGGTGTACATTTAAGAGCCAAAGGAATGTTGTGTTTTTTAGAAGCGTCTAAAGCTTTTAAAACAACAGTTGTAGATAAACTTTCTTTGTGAATAAGTTTTAAATCTTTATCTAATAAAGCTTGTCCACTATTGCATACATACCCATCAAAGGCAAAAGTATCATAAATGTGAGTATTCTTTAAAGAGTCAACACTTCTACCTGTAGATACTAATAAAAGATGACCTTTTTCTCTTAATAAATTTAAGGCTTTGATGGTACTTTCTGGTATTTGATGATCTGTGGTTGTTCTTAAAGTACCATCAATATCAAAACAAAACAATTTCTTCATTATTTACCTTGAGGGAAAAATTTTGCAAGTGAATTTGCTACTGCTGAAATAGGCATTGTTTGAACCACAATTTTACCAGGACCAGTAACCACGGTATTAAATAATCCCTCTCCTCCTAAAAATTTATTTTTTAAACCAGGAACTGATTGGATATCCATTTTACAAGTAGCATCCATCATTGCAAGATAACCGGTATCAATAACCATTTGTTGACCTGGTAGTAAATTATATTCTACGGTACTTCCATCAATTTCAATAAAACATGTTCCATGTCCTGAAACCTTTGTTAAAATAAAACCTTCACCACCAAATATACCAGAAGAAAATTTCTTATTAAAGAAAACCGATGTTTCTACATTTTCTTCACTAGCTAGAAAAGCAGATTTTTGAATGATGACTTCTTTTCCAGGATCTACATCAATAGCGACAATTTTTCCAGGGAAACTTGAGGCAAAGGCAATCAAACCATCTTCATTTGCCGTATAACTATTTCTAAATAAAGTTTCACCAGAAAACATTCTACCGATGATTTTACCAGCACCACCACCGTTTGTTTCCATTTTCATACATGGATCCATCCAAGCCATAGCACCACTATCACTAATCATTTTTTCACCTTTATTTAAGTGACAAATAACAACAGGGAGAGTATCTCCAACAATTTCGTATTTCATAATCTTTCTCCTTTTATAAAGCTACACAAACAGGTTGAATAATATCTAAAGTATTTCCTGTAGGCTTAATTTCTTCTTTTTCTTCATCAAATGTATAAAGCTCTAAAAAATCTTCTTCTTGACTTGCAACAACAATATAACGATCATCAATAATATTAAAATCACGAGGTCCTTTTCCTGTATGCACCATATAAAGTAAAGTGATTTTTCCTGTTTCTTGATTAACGCGATAAAGGACAATACTATCATGTCCACGATTGGAAACAATAATATGTTTACCACTTGATGTCATATGAATAGCAGCAGCACTTGAAAAGCCATGAAAATGACGAGGTACACAATGAATAACTTGAATCAAAGTAAAGTGTCCATCATGATATTGATAAACCATAATACTGTTACTAATTTCATTGACGAGATAACAATATTTACCATCATGAGAAAAAATCATATGACGAGGCCCACTACCAGGAATCACAGATTGACTTAATGATGTTTCTTGTAATTTTTCATTAATAAATTCATACATAACAATTTTATCAGCACCTAGGTCAACACTGTAAAGATATTTATGATCAGGAGTAATTCCTACATAATGAGCATGAGGACTTGTTTGTCTTTTAAGTAAATCAATTCCTGAACCATGATGGTGAACAACTGAAAGTTTATCTCCAATTTTATGATCCTTTAATGGGAAAGCAGCTGTTGCTCCAACGTGATAATTGGCTGTAAATAAATATTTTTGATCAGGACTTAAACATAAATGAGTATAAGAACGACCATGGGAATTATAAAAAGAAAGTTGTTTTAAATCATCTTCTTCAATATGATAACTTGCGACACCTCCTCCTTCACCAACACGTGCATCTTTTAAAGATACATAAAGATAATCATCTTTTTTAATAACATAAGAAGGAAAATCTTCGGTAGGAATATGTTTATTTAAATGAAGTTCATTTTTAGTTTCATCTAAAGTACATACATAAAGACCTTTTTCTTTTCCTTTAGCGTAACTTGATACATAAAAACGATACACAAAATCGCCTCCTTTTGAAATAATTGTACCATAAAATGACTATAAAAAGCTTTCTATATAAGAAAAATAATAAAGTAAAAAGTTCGATAATAAGTGAATAATAAAAAAAGTATCTATATAACGGAAGATATAAATCTTTTGTTTTAGTTTTCAAATATTTATTTTTGTATTACAATAATTTATGGGAATAGAGAAATAATTTTATAAGAGAGGTTTATTTATTATGGAAGAACGCTTAATTACGTTAGTAAAGGAAAATACGAAACGTGATAATTATGAAGATAATAATGCGTCCAATCTTTCAAATATAATTGGATTATCACGTAATAGTATTTCATCGTATTTAAACGATTATTTTAATCAAGGGCGTTTTGTGAAAATTAATACACGTCCTGTTCTTTTTTTAGAAAAGAGCGAATTAGAAAAAAGATATAATATTAAAATAAATAAATTGATGTTTGCCTCACTTGATGAATTAGATGAATATGCAAAAACTTGTGGGAGGGGATCCAAGGATTTTAGAGATTTAATAGGTTATAATGGTTCTTTAAGAAAGATTATTGAATCATGTAAAGCAAGTATCTCTTATCCACCACATGGACTACCTATACTTTTAAATGGACCAACAGGCACAGGTAAAAGTTTTATTATTGAAAAAATGTTTGAGTATGGAAAAAATAATGGAATCTTTTCAGAAAAAGCAAAATTTGTACATGTGAATTGTTCAGAATATGCGAATAATCCAGAACTTATTACCGCGAATTTATTTGGATATAAAAGAGGCGCTTTTACCGGAGCAGATAATGATAATCCGGGACTAATTAAAGTTGCTGATGGAGGAATGTTGTTTCTTGATGAAGTTCATTGTTTAAAACCTGAATGCCAAGAAAAATTATTTCTATTTATGGATAAAGGAAATTATCATGTTTTAGGTGACAGTGAAAATGAATATCATAGTAATGTTTTTTTGGCTTTTGCGACAACAGAAAACCCTAAAGAAGTTTTATTAAAAACTTTATTAAGGCGTATTCCAATTCAAATGGAAATACCTTCTTTGTCTAAAAGAAGTGAAATGGAAAAATCAAATATTATTGTACGGTTTTTAGAAAATGAAGCGAAACATATTCATAAAGAAATTCGTATTGGTAATGTTGTATATGCAGCATTATTAAACAATGAATATGAAGGAAATATTGGAGAATTGAAAAATGTAATACAAGAAACCTGCATGAATGCCTTATATTCAAATAAGAATAAGGATTATATTGAAATAAATTCACTTTGTTTACCATCACGTGTACGCTTTAATAATCATATAGATAATAGTATTTTAGTAGGAAGAAATCAGTTATATTCCTTAAATGATTTAAAAAATAAATATGAAAATGAATTTCCTTTTAAAGAATATTCTAATAAATTATTAGAGTTATTAGAAAATTATTCAAAAGAAGAAATATCTATTCAGTCCTTTTTAGAACAAGCACTCAGTGAAACACAAACATATTCAAATGATTCTTTATTTAGAGAAAATAAAGAGAAATCTATAGATATTGCCTATTTTACAAATGTTATAAAAAAAATGGCAGAACTTATTAATGATAAATATCGTTGTGATTTTCAATCAAGTGAAATACTTACGTTATCATTACTTATTCAAGATTATTATACATATTATGTTATTGTTGAATCTTATTTCGATATTCATCAAGAAGGATTTCAATCTTTAGAAACGGTTGTTAAATCCAACTATTTTAGATCTTATGAAATCGCAAAATATTTAAATGAATTATGTGGTATTTATATTAATTTGAATTGGCACAATTATTTAACATCGATTTTTGCTTTATTTATAGAATCTTATCATGGTAATCGTGTTTTAAATCAAACCGTTGGAGTTGTTTTATCTCATGGTTATGCTACGGCATCATCTATCGCAGATGCAGTTAATCGTATGTTAGATGAATATGTTTTCGAGGCAATAGATATGCCATTAGATATATCTACGCAATTAATTATTAATAAATTAAATGTTTTTATTGAAAGTTATGGTGGAAATATTAAGAATTTAATATTGCTTGTAGATATGGGGTCTTTAGAAGAAATTTATAATGGATTAAATAATGTTTCAAAATCAAATATTGCAATCGCTAATAATGTTAATACACGATTTGCCTTATTTGTTGGAAAAGGAATCCTTGATAAAAAGTCTCTACAAGAAATATTTGATGAAAGTATAGAATATAGTCAAACAAATTATAAAATTATTAATTCTCAAAAGAAGGAAAAAGTAATTGTTTGTTCATGTGCAACAGGGTTAGGAACAGCTGAAAAACTTAAAGAAATCATCGAAGATTCTTTACCTGAACATTTACCTGTGAAAGTAATTACCTATGATTATACTTCTTTATTAGAAGTTAATTTAGAAGAAAAATTATTAAAGGATTATGATGTTATTTGTGTTATTGGAACATTGAATCCAAAATTAAAGAATCTTCATTTTATTGCTATAGAAGAATTAATAATGAATAGTTCTTTAGATTTCTTAACCTCTTATTTTGCAGATATTATTAGTCAAGAGGATATGGATAGTTTTCAAAAGAAAATGTTAAAGAATTTTTCACTAACAAATATAATAAATAATTTAACAGTATTAAATCCAACTCAACTTTTAGAAAGAGTTGCCTATGCAATAGATTTATTACAACAAGAAATGAAGACAACATTTACAAATAATACATGCTTTGGCTTATATGTTCATATATGTTGTTTGATGGAAAGATTAGTGACAAGAGAAGGCATTGAATCTTATCAAAAAGAATTATCTGATTGTAATGAAGATTTCATTAAATTTTATATGACAGTAAAAAAAGCTTTTAAGCAGGTTGAAAAATATTATCATGTAGAAATTCCTATTGAAGAAGTGGAATTTATTAATATTTATATTCAAAATATGATGGTAAGATCATTTGATGAATATGAAGGTATGGAGGAATAGATATGAAAGAAAGTTTAATGATAGCTGTTTTTATTATCATTGTTTTCGTAGTATTACAATATATTGGTAAAAACATTGTAATGAAAAAAATGACAACATCTTTAGAAGAAGAAAAATATGATGCCTTTTTTAAAACAAGTCAAAGTATTTTATGTTTCTTATTTGTAAAGCCTTATATAAAAGAAAGTATGAAACTTTCTGCATATATTGCCCAAGAAGAAAGTGAAGAGGTAAAAAAAGAAATAGCCCTTATAGAAAATATGCGTATAAAACCTCAACAAAAATTAATGAGTATTTCAAATGCATTTTATTTCTTTTTAGGAAAAAGAGAAGAGGCATCATGTAAACAAATGTTAGACTATGTAAAAAAATTAGGAGATGAAAGAACCTATAATAATCTTAAAATCCAATATGATATCTTTATTTTAAAAGAAAGCAAACATATTGATGAAATTAAAAAGAAATTAGAAATTGCTCAAAGAAATAATATGCCTAATAAAGACTTAATGGTAGGTTCATTAGAATATTTGATAGGATTACAATATTCTTATTTAAATGATAAAAAGAATATGATGAAGTATTTTAAACCAGCATTAATTCACTGTAAAGGAACGACATACGAAGTTGAAATGAATCAAGTCATCGAGAAAATGAATGAAAACATTTAAATATTTAGTAAATGGTTTAGAGGTAGAAGCAAAATATGACGAAGAAGATATTGATAAAGTCTATAAGCCTCTATTAAATCATTGGTATGATCTTTATAAACAAAAACAATGTCGTATTGTTATTTTTATTGCAGGATGTCCTGGTAGTGGAAAGAGTACTTTTGTTTCTTTTTTAGAGTATTTATTTAATCAAATGGATTTTGATTGTAAGTTGCAAACGGTAGGAATGGATGGCTTTCATTATTATAATGAAGAACTAGATAAAATGAATTTAAGGAAAGAAAAGGGAAGCCCCCGTACTTTTAATGTAGAAAAGTTAAAACAAAAGATTATTCAAACAAAAAAAGAAGACTGTTATTGGCCTTATTATTCAAGAAAATTACATGATCCTATAGAAAATCAAATTTTTGTACATAGTGAAATCATTATAATTGAGGGAAATTATTTATTGTTAAAAGATGAACCATGGAATCAGTTAGAAAGGTTATGTGATGAAAGTTTATTTTATAATGTGAATGTTGAAGAATTACAAGACAGATTGATTTTACGTAAGATGAAAGGTCATTTATCTAAAGAAGAAGCAATTGATTTTTATAATGCTTCTGATAAAAAGAATGTTGAAACAGTTATAAATAGAAGTAAAAAAGCAGATATTGTCTTAAATATTGCAAAAAACAGGGTATATTGACACTACCTTGTTTTTTTCGACACTAATTGGCATGAATTTTGCTATATAGGAAGTGAAAGGAGGAATTAAATAATGAGTATTACTTTAGGAAGGATTGATTATCGTTTATTACATGGGATCGTAGCAACAATGTGGGCCCCTCAATCAGGGGCACAACGTGTTATGGTTATTGATGATAAGGTGGCTAATGACCCTATTATTAAAGAAAGTATGCGTTTGGGTAAACCAGCAGGTATGGCTTGTTCAATCATTACTTTAGAAACAGCTATCAAAAATTTTAAAGCTGGTAAATATGACAATCATAAAGTATTTGTTGTTACAGAAAATCCAGAAACATTCTTAAAACTTCAAGAAGAAGCGGGGCAAAAAATTCCTCGCATTGTTTTAGGAATTACAAGAAATAATAAAGAAGGTACAGTTGTTAGCTCAAGAGCAAGTGTCCTTGATGATCAAAAAGAAGTTTACAAAAAAATTATTGAGAATGGTACAAAAGTAGATGTTCAATTTACAACTACTGATAAGGCTGAGCCATTAGAATCAAAAGTCAGCTTATAATAGAAAATAAAGGAGAGGAAATAATATGACTACTGTTCAAATTCTTTTGATTACACTAATAGCCTATTGGAAAGCGACAGATACTGTCACATTACAATTATTTGCATTTAATACAATTATTTGTGGTTGGCTTGTTGGATTAGTTATGGGTGATCCAGCAACGGGACTTACAATTGGGGCTACTTTACAATTAATGTCTATGGGTGTTGTGGCTGTTGGAGGTTCATCAATGCCTGATTACCCTGTTGCAGCAATTATCGCTACTGCTATTGCATGTTCTACTGGACGTGGAATGGAAGCTGGTTTAGCTATTGGGCTTCCAGTTGCAATGTTAGGTGTTAACTTTGATGTTATTTATAAAATCTTCAATGGTTTCTTAGCACAAAAAGAAGTTTCATTAATTGAAGAAGGCAAATTTAACTCTTTCTTACGTTTAGTTAAAGTTTCACCTATATTCTATGGTTTATGTTCAGCAGTACCTGTATTCTTATGTGTTGCAATTGGTCCATCTATCGTTAATGCTATTTTGGATTTCATGCCAACTTGGTTTACAACTGGATTATCAATTGCCGGAGGTTTATTACCTGGTGTTGGGATGGCAATGTTATTAATGTATATGCCATTAAATAAATACTGGTCATTCTTAATTGTTGGATTTGTTTTAGCTGCTTATTTATCAGTACCTACTTTAGGTATCGGTGCTGTTGGTTTAGCTGCTGCTTATGAAGTTTATAAAAAAGGATTAGCAACTGCAACTGCAACTGCACCAGCAGGAGCTAGTTTCGGAGGTGAATTAGAAGATGAGTAAGGGAAAAGTATTAACTAAAAAAGATTGTCGAACTGCTGCTAAACGTTGGTTGATCGGTATTTCAACATTTAACTATGAAACACAATTAGCACCATCTTATGCTTTTGCTGTTTATCCATTACTTAGAAAAATGTATCCTGATGATGAAGATTTTAAAGCTTCATTGTTAAATGCAATGAGATATTATAATACAATGCCATGGATTTCACCATTTGTTATGGGTGCTGCCTTAGGTATTGAAGATGATGGTGGTGTAGAATCACTAGAAGCTGTTAATAACTTTAAAGTTGGTATCATGGGTCCTCTTGCAGGTATTGGTGATACTATTGGTTGGGCAATGATTCCTACAATCTTTGGTTCAATTGCTGCAAGTATGGGTATGCAAGGAAATCCTTTAGGAATTTTCTTATGGGCTGCCTTTACCTTTGCATTCTTAGCTGTCCGTATTCTAGAAGTAGAATGGGGATATAATATGGGTATCAATGTTGTTACTAAGCTTGGTAAACAAATTACTGTATTTACAGAAGCATGTTCTGTTCTAGGTTTAACTGTTGTTGGATCACTTATTTCTTCAGTGGTTAAATTACAAACAGGTATTACATATACAAATGGTGATGTTACAATGAAGGTTCAAGAATTACTTGATGGTGTTATGCCTTCACTATTACCAGTTGCAGCTGTTGCACTTATTTATTATTTTATGAATAAAAAGAAAGTTAAAATGACACACATGATTTTGATTATCATCATTCTTTCATGGATTGGTGCTGCATGTGGAATCTTTACTGCATAATCTATAAATATTTGATTAAAGGAGTGAAAGCTCCGTTAATCTCATTCGTTATATAAAACATCAATAATATTTGATATAATTGAAGAAAGGAACTGTTTTGGCATTGCTATATATAATGTTCACTCTATTCCCTCCCTTGTGGATATAATAATATTTTATTTTTAGAAATAATTTTAAATGCCAAACTTTTGAACCAATTATACTAATGAAGATTGGAGAAGATTATGAGAAGATATATTATTGCTTCACATCATAAACTTGCTTATGGATTAAAAGATACCGTAGATTTTTTAACTAATGGAATCAAAAAGATTTATGATGTAAATGCTTATGTAGAAGATGGAGAAAAACCAATTGAAGAAGTCGTAAGTGAATTATTTGCTTCTTTTGATGAAAATGATGAAGTTTTAGTTTTTGCTGATATGATGGGTGGAAGTGTTTATCAAAAATTCTATCCATATATGAGTGATAAAGTACATGTTGTTTGTGGAATAAATTTACCCTTAACATTAGCACTTGTTTTAGAAAGTGAAGATACTCCTTTAACACAAGAACTTGTTCATCAATATGTTGAGGACAGTAAAAACCAAATTGTATATGTCAATGAAGTAAATTTTGCAGTCGATGAAGATGATGAATAGATAAGAGTGCGTACTGCATCTTATCTTTTTTATTAGAAAAGAGGAAATGATATGAAAATTAGTACAATAATTGAAAATATGAAAAAATATCATAAAGGATATGGAACAATTGATGAAGAAAAAACAAGAGATAAAGTGCTCTATGGAAATGTTGATCAAGAATGTACAGGAATTGTGACTTCTTGTTGGGCTTCTGTTGATGTTATTAAATATGTCATTGAAAAAGGAGCCAACTTGATTATCAGTCATGAAGCATTATTTTGGAATCATGGAGATCATCAAGAATGGCTAGAAGAATCAAAAAATAGTGTCTATTTAGAAAAAAGAAAACTATTGGATGATCATCAAATCGTAGTCTGGAGAGATCATGATTATATTCATTCAGGTATTCCTTATAAAGGAGACTATATTGATGGTATCTTCTTAGGTCTAGCTAAGAAAATGGGATGGGAAGATAAACTTATTGTTAATCCAATCAATGAATTTGACCCATCTTTATTATGTTCTACTGCCTATAGCTTTGATCATTCAATCAAAGCCAAAGATCTAGCCAAGGAATTAATTGATACCTGTCATTTAAATGGAATCAAATTGATAGGAAATTCAAATGCGGATATTAAAAAAGCAGCAGTGTTATTCCATGTATTTGGTGATGCTAATGAAGCTATTAAAAATACTGATAAAAGTGATGTCGATTGTCTGTTATCGATGGAACTTATAGATTTTACTTATGCAGAGTATCTAAGAGATAGTGGAATGTTAGGAAGAAATAGAGTTGCTTTAGGAATGGGACATTTTAATCTAGAAGAACCTGGAATGGAATATATGTTGGAATACTTAGATGAAGCGATAGGTGAACATATACCTGCGTGGTTTAAACAATCAGGAGACAATTATGAATATATGACAAAGGATTGTTGTCATGATCACTAATCCTTCTAATTTTAGAGATTTACATGATTGTTATGATTTTATAGAGGCAGGGCATCTCTATCGTAGTGCGCTACCTCGAAATCTTACGAAACAGGATTGGGACAAACTTTATAATTTAGGTATTCGTTATATTATTGATTTTCGCAGTGAATTTGAAAGAAAAGAAGATAGTTATGAATGTGATCAACGATTTCAACACTATAATTGGAGTGCTTTAAAACCGGAAACGGGAATCGATGATTTCTATTTTCCAAGATTGATTACCAAAAAATCTACAAAAGAAGAGGTTTATAATAGTGCCTGGTTTATTCGCAAAGGCTATAAAATAATGCCTTTTGATAATTTGGCCTATAAACAATTATTTCAATTAATAAAAGAAAAAGATGGAATACTTTTTCATTGTGGTTCAGGTAAAGATAGAACAGGATTATTTGCGGCATTACTATTAAAATTATTTGATTGTGATGAAAAGACAATATATGCAGATTATCTTTATAGTAATAAAAGTGTAGAAAAAGATTTAATGCCACGTCTTGTTCAATCAGATTTTACGGATGAAATTAAAGAGATGTTATTGTATGTTTGCAGTGTTCATGAAGAATTGTTGAAATCATCATTTGATGAAATATTAAAACGTTATTCTTCATTTGATGAATACTTTGAAAAAGAATATGCAATTGATAAAGAAGTAAAGGAAAACTTAATTAAGAAATATTGTCATGAAAAATAATATGCGCATTCAACTTGTTCCTAATTTAAAGTTGGAACAAAAACAAAAATATAATTCTACTCAAGAAAAATATCTTAAAATATTATCTTCATCCTATGAAGAATTACATCAATACATATTAGATAAGGCGTCAACAAATCCTTTAATTGAATATAATTCATCATTAGACCCAGATTTATTATTAGAATTTGATGATTATTCAAAACCTCAATTAAGAGATGTTCTTTTTGAACAACTTCATTTAAGTAATGAAAAATATGATGAAGATGTTTGTGATTATCTGATTTCTTGTTTAGATAGTAATGGTTATTTCAAATATTCCAAGGATGAAGTTATTAAAGAGAGTTTATGGGGCTTAGATTCTCTTAAATATCATTTAAAGTTATTAAGAAAATTGGAACCTTATGGATTATTTTCATTTGGTTTAAAAGAATGTTTAAGTATTCAATGTTTAATGAGTGAAAAAGCAGAAAGTGAAACAGGATTGATTTTATGTGATTATTTAGAAGAACTGGCAACACAACATTATCATGCAATTATAGAAAAAACAGAATTAACCCAAGAGGAAATAGATGAAGGATTTGATTTTATTAAAACGTTGAATCCTAAACCAGCAGCAAACTACGCACAAGAATCTACTTTTCTTATACCAGAGTGTAAAGTTTCTGTTGAAGGAGAAAATCTACAAGTAGAACTATTAAAATTTGATTTATCTATTACTGTCATTGATGATGATTCTTTAAAGAAGCAAAGAAAAGAAGCTGAGACACTTCTAAGTGCTTTACAAAAAAGAAATATGACACTCTTACAAATAATGAATGAAATATGTCATGTTCAAAAAGACTTTTTTATTCATCATGGAGAGTTAAAACATTTAACTTTAGAAATGGTTGCGGAAAAATGTGGACTTGCTATCTCAACAATTTCACGTGCAATTACACATAAATCTTTTGAATTTAATAATCAATATTATTCTATCAAAGAAATGTTTATTCACTCAGGAACTTTTATCAAAAATGATAAGGCTATAAAAAAAGAAATCACACAAATCATTGAAAAGGAAAATAAGTTAAAACCTTATAGTGATGAAAAAATAAGAAAACTTTTAGAAGAAAAAGATATTTATATTTCAAGAAGAACGGTTACAAAATATAGAGAAGAATGCTTTATTTATAATTCTAGACAAAGAAAAATTGAAAAAATATTATGGGAGGAAAAATGATGCAAGATCCAAGACCAATTAATACAAATATTAAAACAAAATTAATTAATCCTGAAAAAGAAAAACCATCAAGATGGTCTTTTTTGAAAATATTAAGAGAACATAGTGATTTAAGATTATTTTATCCAGAAATAAATCCTAATGCTGAAGTTTATAAAATGAGAGATAATCTTTATTGTATTTATTATGATGGAATTCATTGTGGAGAAATGTGGTGTTATCTTATTGATGGTCCACAAAAAGCAATGCTTATTGATACAGCATTTGGATTAGGAGATTTAAAAGGCTTAATTCATAAACTTATTGGTGATAAAGAAATTATCGTATGTAATACACATTGTCATATTGACCATGTATCAGGAAATAGTCATTTTGATAAAGTTTATTGTCACTATGCTGATCAAAAATATATTGAAGAACATCAAGGAAAAGATGTTGTAGATGAATTTGTTTATGATGAAAAAGGTGAATTAGGATATACTTGGTTTGATGTTAGTGACTTACCACCATTTACTCCTTATGAGGTAGAAGGTGTTGAAAACCACCATCAATTTGATTTAGGAGATGGATATATTGTTGAACTAATTCATTTACCAGGACATACACCAGGTCAATCAGGATATTTAGATCATCAAACAGGATGCTTCTTTATCGGAGATGTCACAAGTGCTTTTGGTAGTGAAGCTTGGGATGTTTATCCAGAATTTTGTACAATCAATGCATTAAGAGATGCTTTACAAGATTTTATGCCACGTTTAGAAGAAGTATCAGGAGTATTTCCAGGTCATGGAACAATTGATCTACATCCAAAAACTTTAAAATATATTTTAGATACTGCAAATCGGGTTATTTATCATCCAGAATGGTATGATACAAAGGTTGATTTCTTTGGTACACCAATGTATGCTAAATTTATTTATCAACAAGGTAGTGATTTAAAATATACAAAGAGTGCAGTAATCAAAGAAGAAGATCCAGAAGAAAGAGAATTTTAAAAGAAAAATATATAAAAAAGTGAGCTACAAAAATTTTAGCTCACTTTATCTTTATATCATTAAAATAATTATTTTTGCCCAACGCCTTTACAATAAGTTTGTACAACTTCATAATCTCTATCTAAAATAACAAGATCAGCATCATAACCAACGCCAATTGTTCCTTTACGATCATCAACATGTAAACATCTTGCTGGGTTTGATGTACATGCATTGATCGCGTAATTAACAGGAACTAATGCATCTTCAATTAAGATTTTTAATCCTTTGTTTACATTTAAAGTAGATCCTGCTAAGTTACCAGCTTCTACTAAGTGTGCACTACCATCTGGATAAATGACAACTTCTTGCCCACCAAAATCAAATTTAGTACCTACAGGGAATCCTTTACACATTAATGAATCAGTAATCATAATACTATAATCAGGACCTTTTGAAGTAAAGAAATTATTTAAAGCGGCAAGAGTAGAATGATTTCCATCACAAATAATTTCTCCATACATATTTCTAATACGTAAAGCACCACCAACAAGACCATTTGCACGATGCGTAAATGGTGTCATTGCATTATAAACATGAGTCATACTTCTTGCTCCATGAGCGTATGCTTGAACAGCTTGTTCATAAGTTGCATTTGAATGTCCAATACTTACAACCACATTATTTTGACTACAATATTTTGTAAGAGCGTAATCTTCATCATTTTCAATAGCCATAGTAATATATTTAATTAAACCATGAGCAGCTTTTTGATATCTTTTAAATTGTTCAATATTAGGTTTAACACAGTATTCTTCAGGTTGAGCACCTTTATGTGCTTTATTTAAATAAGGACCTTCAAAATGAATTCCTAAGATTTCAGCACCTTCATAACCTTCTTCCACAACTTTTGCGACATTACTTACCGCATTTGTAAGAACTTCTTCACTTTGAGTAAGAGTTGTTGCAAGGAAAGAAGTAACTCCTTCATCAACGATTCCTTTTGCCCATTTTCTTAATCCTTCAGGATCAGCATCATTTGTATCAAAACCATAAGCTCCATGGCAATGAATATCAATAAAGCCAGGAAGAATTTTTAAATCTCCATAATCTTTCGTAACTTCTTTTTCATTGTAAGGATATATTTCTTTAATAATTCCATCTTCTAATTCTAATTGTGCTGGCGTGAATTGATCCGCAATCCAGACTTTTTTACTTTGTATAATCATAATTTCACCTCATATTTATTATAGAACACTTTACTTATCTAGACAAGAAACAACTCCTCTTATTTCTAATAAAAATTCAATTTACCTTACCTCTAAATTAGTATATAATTAGAGTCATAATAAGGAGGAAGAGGATATGGATGAAAATTTACTTTTATCATTAATTGAAAACAACGCGAAAATGGAAGTCGTTGATCTTGCGGCCGCCTTAAACGAAACAGAAGAAAATGTTGATAAGACAATTAAAGATTTAGAAAAAAATAAAACAATCTATGGTTATCATACTTTGATCAATTGGGATAAAACAAATCATGATGTATGTACAGCTGTTATTCAAGTTAATGCAAAACCAGAAAGAGATTATGGTTATGATCGTATTGCTAAGAAGATTTATAATTTTCCAGAAGTAGATACAATGTATTTATTAGCAGGAAATTATGAGTTTTTATTAATTGTTAAAGGAAAAACAATGGTGGAAGTTGCTAAATTCGTTAATAGTCGTTTAGCGGTTATTGAAGGTATTGAAAGAACAGCCACAATGTATGTTTTAAAACAATATAAAAACATGGGTAGACTTGTTGAGGATGATAATAAAGATGCAGCAGAAAGATTATTGGTAACTCCATAATGGATTTTGAAAAAATTGTTAATCCTGTTGTAAAAGATATTCCACCTAGTGGAATTCGTAAATTTTTTGATTTAGCTAATCAAATGGAAGGTGTTATTTCTTTAGGGGTAGGTGAACCTGATTTTGCAACCCCTTGGACAATTAGAGAAGCTGCAATCTATTCAATTGAAAAAGGAAAAACATTCTATACAGCAAATCAAGGATTATTAGAATTAAGAAAAGAAATTTGTAAATATCAAAAAAGAAGATTTAATTTAGATTATAAACCAGAACAATGTATTGTTACTGTTGGGGGATCTGAAGGAATCGATTTAGCCTTTAGAACAATTATTAATCCAGGTGATGAAGTCATTTTATTACAACCAAGTTATGTTGCTTATACACCGGGTGTTGCACTTGCTGGTGGAGTGGTAAGAAACATTACTTTAACAGAAGAAAATGAATTTAAATTAACACCTGAACTTTTAAAAGAAGCTATCAATGAAAAAACAAAGGCCATTCTTTTAAACTATCCAAGTAATCCAACAGGTGGATTTATGACAAAAGAAGACTATGAAAAATTGGTGCCTATCTTTAAAGAATCAGGAATTATGATCATAACTGATGAAATCTATGCAGAACTTTCTTATGAACATAAATTCTGTTCAATTGCATCTTTTGATGAAATCAAAGATCAAGTTATTCTTGTCAGTGGTTTTTCTAAAGCTTATGCGATGACAGGATGGCGTTTAGGTTATGTTCTTGCGAATGAATATCTAGTTAAAATGATGAAAAAAATTCATCAATATGTCATTATGTCAGCTCCAACTTGTGCTCAATATGGAGCCATTGAAGCGATGAGACATTGTGATGAAGAAATTGAAAAAATGCGACAAGCTTATCTTGCAAGAAGAAACTTCTTAGTCAAAACATTTAATGAAATGGGACTTAAAACATTTACACCACAAGGTGCTTTCTATGTTTTCCCATGTATTAAATCAACAGGGCTTACATCAGAACAATTCTGTGAAGAATTATTAAATGATCAGTTAGTAGCCTGTGTGCCAGGAAGTGCTTTTGGTGAAGCAGGAGAAGGATATATTCGTGTTTCTTATGCTTATAGTTTAGAAGAACTTAAAGCAGCAACAAAGAAAATTAGAAAATTCTTAGAAAATAAGGGAGTTATTTAACTCCTTTTTTTTGGCTTTAAAACAGATACAAATTAATCATAAAAATCATCATCTCCCTATAATATAGATAAAGAAAAGGGGATGATTTTAATGGTAGTTAAAAGTTATGAACAAATGACAGATGTATCAATTATGGAGGTAAAAACATATTTATTAATTCATAGTGACGGAATTTATCAACAAGATATTTATGATTTAATGAATACGTGTATTGATGTTTTTCAATTAAAAAGAAAATTAAATAAAAGAAAAGATATTCAATTATGGCTTTTTTCAAATATTAAAAGATATATTGATTGTTGCTTATCTTATAATGAAATGGAATATCATTTAGTCATGATGAATTTATTAATCAATCAACATTTTAAACCATTAGTCGAATATAAATATAATTTATTTTATTATATTTTAGATCATAGTGATTTTAATATAAAAATTTATTGTCTAGTAAGGCATTTGCTTACATTTAAAATGAATCAACTCAATCAAGTCATTTTAGGTATGACACATTATAAAATGATGAGTGATGAACAAATGCATTATCAAGCAAGTCTTATTCTTTTATTAGAAAAACAATATAAACAAGCTTATTTTCATTTACCATTTGTAACACTTGATGAAGCCTTTAAACGCTTTGAAAAATCTCTTTATAATTATTCACCATATCGTTATGAAATGTTGTATCATAAAGACAAGACATATTCACTTAATTATGCAAGATAGGAGAAAACTATGGACAGACTCTATTACACATATCTTATTATCAAAGAATCATTAGATTATATACCTGCTATTGAAATAAAAGGGCAACTTGAAGAAAAATATCGAATCAAAGTTGATGTTAAAACGGTTTATCAAGCTATAAAAAATATTAATGAATTATCGAAGTATATTTATCAAAAAGAAATCATTAAGACTAAACATCGTAAAGGCTATACAATAAATGAAGAATTCTTTAATGATGGACAAATACAATATTTATGGGATAGTATTCTTTATAATAATGATTTAGATCAAAAAGAAGTAAATATACTACTTACAAAATTACAAACATTAAGTTCAAATAAACAATTATCTCGTATTCAAAATCAAACAATTAGACAAAATGATATAAGAAATTATGATTTGCTATTAAATATGACAACCATTATTAAAGCTATTAATGAAAAGAAAAATATTTATTTTAAGTATGTTAATTATGAAATAAAAAGAAATAAGTTAGTAGAAATATCAAATACACATGGTAATCATCAAGATAATAAAGAGTTTTATATTATTTCTCCGTATAAGCTCATTCAAAATAATTCTAAATATTATGTGATTGGTTATTTTGATAAAAGACCAGATAGTTTATCTCTTTATCGATTAGATCGTATGAGACTTGTAAGAAATCATAAAAGTAAATATTTTGAAGGAGAACAATTTGATGTAGAACAAATTGATAATCCAATTAATATGTATATTTCCGGAGAAAAAGAAGATTTAGAGATTAGTTTTGATCAATCGATTATTAAAGAAGTTGTTGATAAATTCGGACAAGATAATCGTGTGACAAAGGATTATGAAAATCGTTATCATTTAATAGTAAAAGATGTTTTAATTAATGAAGGGTTAATAGGATGGTTAATGATGTTACAAGATAAGATTACAGTTATTAAACCCTATTCTTTACAAGAAGAAATGAAAAAAAGAATTGAAAAGACATTAAAACAATATCGATAGGAGAAATTATGATTTATATAACAGGTGATAAGCATGGGGATTTTAGTGAAGTTTATGCATTTTGTTATAAAAATAAAACAACAAGAGATGATCTTATGATTGTTTTAGGAGATGCAGGTATTAACTATTACGCTAATGAACAAGATATTTATTTAAAAAATAGTCTTTTACAATATCCAATTACTTTCTTTTGTATTCATGGAAATCATGAAGAACGTCCCGAAAATATAGGAGGCTATAAAACAAAAATATTTCATGATGGGCTTGTCTATTATGAAGAAGAATATCCTCATATATTATTTGCGAAAGATGGTGAAGTGTATCAATTTAATGAACAAAGTGTTTTAGTTATTGGTGGAGCTTATAGTGTTGATAAAAACTATCGTTTACAAATGGGATATAATTGGTATCCAAGTGAACAACCCAGTGAAGAAATAAAAGATAAACTTTTAATGTACGTAGAAAAGAATCCACAAATAGATGTTGTACTTTCTCATACTTGTCCTTATAAATATCTTCCTCGAGAAGTATTTATGAAAGGTATTAATCCTTTAAAAGTAGATTATAGTACAGAATTTTTTTTAGATAAATTAGAATTAAGATTAGATTATAAGAAATGGTATTGTGGACATTTTCATACTGATAAAAAGATAGATCGTATGAGATTTATGTTTAATGAAATTGTTGAATTTTAAAAAGCTGCTACAAATGTAACAGCTTTTTAGATAGGAAATATTTTATTATTGATTATTGAATACTTTAGGTAAATCTTTTGTTTTTTTCCAATCAAGATCTTTTATTTGTTTAAGAAGTGGTTGATAGAATTGTTTTTTATCTTTTGGATAAATAGCATAGTAGTTAACATGAGCCTCTTTATCTGTGATTGGTATTAAAATACGATTATCTTCTTCGCTGTCTCTTTGTATTGTAATATTACTTTTAAAATTAGGCAAAGCAGACATCTTTGTAAGTTCATTAAAGACAAAGGGATCATCTTGAAATAACAAATGAGATTTAGGAATCATTTGTTTACATACTTCATTCCAAAATCCAATATGTGATAATAAAAGAACACTTTGTCCATCTAAATCAGAAAATGAAATTTCTTTAAATGGTGCTAAAGGATGTGCCGGAGGCACAGATAAGTAAAGTGATTCATTTAAGAATTCTTGGCAAATATAGTTTTTATTATCTAAAGGATGTGTTAATACAATTAATGAATAGTCTCCATTTTCTAAACCATTAATGAGTGTTTGCTCATCCTGAATAAGATAACTTTCAAATTGTGAATTTGTATTTGTTTGAAAAGTATATTCAATTCCCCATAAAGGAGCAGGTGCACAGCTAGCAAAAGATAAATAATTTTGATTATGTTTTGTCAGTTCTTTGATCATTTCTTCTCTACCATCAAGTAACTTTTTCGCAAATTCAACCGCAAGTAAACCATTATCATTTAATTCTATTTTATTTTTCTTACGATTAAATAACGATAAACCTAAATCTTCTTCTAAACGTTGCATGGATTTTGTAAGGCCAGGCTGAGAAATAAGAAGTTCTTCAGCTGCTTTAGAAATCGTTTTATTTTTTGCTATAGCAACAAGATGTTTCAATTGGTTGAATTCAATCATTGTATCACTTCTCCTTTTCCGTATTATAACACAGTATAACTTTTTGTTATAGTGATATTTGTTTTTAGTCATGTACAATGGGATAAATAATGATTAAAATAAATATAAAGGAAAAAGGAGAAAGAAAATGAAAGTATTAATTATTAATGGTAGTCCTCGTCCTCAAGGAAATACAAAGATTGCTTTAGATGAAATGGTTAAGATTTTTGATCAAGAAGGAATTGAAAGTGAAATCGTGCATGTCGGTAATAAAGACATTCGTGGTTGTATTGCTTGTATGTCATGTAAAACAAGATTAGATCATTGTGTTTTTGATGATTGTGTCAATGAAGTCGCTAAAAAATTTGAAGAAGCTGATGGTTTTGTGGTAGGAACACCTGTTTATTTTGCTTCGGCTAATGCAACATTAATTGCTTTTCTAACAAGATTATTCTATAGTACATCTTTTGATAAAAGTATGAAAGTAGGTGCTAGTGCGATTGTCGCAAGACGTGGTGGTATTTCTTCAACTTATGATGAAATCAATAAATTCTTTGCAATCTCAGGTATGCCAATTGCTTCTTCACAATATTGGAATGCAATCCATGGTAGAGAAATGGGAGAAGCTAGCCAAGATGAAGAAGGATTACAAACAATGCGCGTTCTTGCTAGAAACATGTCATTTTTAATGAAATGTATTCATGATGGTAAAGAAAAATATGGTTTACCAGAAAAAGAAGAATTCCATCGTACAAACTTTATAAGATAAAAGAAAGGTGTGAAGATAAAATGTATACATCTGATCTATTTAAAAAATGGATTATTGATCATCAAAATGATGATTATCAAATCAATGTAGAAAGTGAACAAACAATTAAATTAACAACATCTTATGGTGAAGCTACCATTCAATTTACAGATGTTACCAATGGAACAATTGTTGAATTTAATATTATTTCTTATAAAAATCAAGAAGTGCAGTTTTATCTTCATTTTGAACTTAATGATGAAAATCATGCCCATCAACTTTATGATGAAATGATTGAAACATTAATTGGTTTAAAAGACAAAAAAACAACCCGTGTTTTATTATCTTGTTCCTCAGGTCTTACAACATCAATGTTTGCAGATAACCTTAATTCTGTAGTAGAAATGTTAGGGGAAGATTATCACTTTGATGCGGTTGCTTATTCAAATATTTATGAACAAGTAGAAAATTATGATCTTGTTTTAATCGCTCCACAAATTGGCTATATGTTAAAAAGATTACAAGAAAGTTTACCTGATAAACTTGTTTTACAAATACCAACAGCAACTTTTGCAAGTTATGATGCAATTGGTGCGATTAAATTTATTCAAAGTGAAATTGAAAATTATAATAAAGAAAAGAAAGAAGAACAAGTTAAGAAATGTCACTGTTGTAAAAAATCAAATAAACGTATTCTTTCTATTGTTTTATCAACTAATAGAGCACAAACTCGTATTTATTATCGTGTTTATGATAAATCAACAATTATTGATCAACAAACGATTATTAAAGCAAGTCTTGATATGAATGATTTGTATGATATCATCGATACCGTTTTATTAAAACATCATACAATTGATGTTATTGGTATTGCTACACCAGGTATTATTAAAGATAATCAACATTTACGTTCATCCATTGATGGTAGAGATCAAGATATTAAAAATGAATTTGAAAAGAAATATCATATCGATGTCTTTATTTATAATAATGCTAATGCAGCAGTAGTAGGGCTTTCTTTGGAACATGAAGAATATAAAAATATTATCTTTCATTCACAACCTTTTGGTTTTGGGGTTGGTGGTCAAGGAATTCTTGTAAATGGGCAAGTTATTACAGGAAAAGAAGGAATTGCGGGAGAAGTACGTTTCTTTTTAAGAAGAATGCAATTATCAGATGATTGCCAACATCTTGCTTGGAGTCAAGCAGGTGTTAAGGAACTTGTAATTAAATCATTATTACCATCCATTTCCTTAATTGGTCCTGATGCCATTGCACTTTATTCACCAATGACACCAGATACTTTAGAAATAGAAAAAGGATTGCTATCTTTTGTACCAAAAGAATTCATCCCAACATTCTATTCTATTAAAGAACCTTGGTATTATATGTTAGATGGTATTACTAAATTATGCGATGAACACTTAGATGAAAAAGGGGAATCTTAATTGATTCTCTTTTAATATTAGAAAACAACAGTTACTAGGATATTTTAAATACTCTTATTGTAATAGAAATTCAAGCATGTTATTGTATAAAAAAATTAAACTATGGAGAAATCAAAATGAAAAAATTGGGATTGATTGGTGGAGTAGGTCCAGAAGCAACATTGCAATATTATAAAGAAATAGAGTATGGCGTTATGAAAAAACTAGGTAAGCCAGTTTTACCTGAAATTACGATAGAAAGTCTTAATTGTTTTAAAATGATACCATTTGGAGCTACACAGGATTATGAGGGAATGACAGAATATATACTTGGGGCAGTAAGAACTCTAGAAAAAGCAAATTGTGACTTTATTGCATTGGCATGTTGTACAGGGCATATGGTATTTGATAGAGTTGCAAGGGAAACTGCTATCCCTATGCTTAGTTTGGTTCAAGTATGTGTAAGTGAAGCGAAAAAGAAGAAATTTAATAAATTGTTATTGCTTGGAACTGAAGGAACAATGAAAGACACCTATTTTAAAGAACCATTTGAAAAGGAAGGAATACAAGTTGTTACACTGAGTGAAGAGGATTGCAAGTGGATAGGATGGCATATTGAAAATGAATTAGAACATGGTGTTATAACAAAAGATACAAAAGAGAAGTTTATTGAAATTGCTAATAAAGGTTATAGTGATTTAGGCGTAGATGCAATAATTCTTGGTTGTACAGAATTGCCAATGGTATATGGAGATGTTGAATTAAAAATTCCTACATTAGATGCAACTAAAATTCACATTCAAAATATCATAGATGAAATATTAATATAAATAAGAGAATCATTTTGTGAGTTTTACTTAGTGATTTGATAAAATAGCAATTTTTAAGCGAAGACTTAAAATGGAACTCAAAAAAACTAAACGACCACACTAGAGTATTGATTTACTCCGGTGCGGTTATTTTTGCTTTACACATCCATTTCTAAGTGATTTTCAGTTAATTCCTGCACTTCAAATTTCAATTTATTAATGGTGAACAAATTACTGTCACTGATAAATGTGTAGGTTGTGGTATTTGTACGAAAGTCTGTCCACGTGGTTTATTATACGTTGAAAACAATAGAGCAAAGAGAAAACAAAATACTTGTGAGTTTTGTTTAGCTTGTGCACAAAACTGTCCATCAAAAGCAATTATTACAAAAATCAAAGATGCTAATTCCAAGGCACGTTATCGCCATGAAAAAGTAAGTCTAAAAGATATTATAGAAGCAAACCAACAAGTATAACTTCCAGTTATACTAACATGCACTATTGATATTGTACATATATAGAATTAAAAATTAAAATAAAGATAGAAATTGGAGGAGATAATAATGAAAACTTTTGAATTAAACAATAAACAAACAATCCCTGCTGTAGGATTTGGAGTCTTCATGATTCCTAATGATGGACCTACTTATGATGCAACTTTAGCTGCTTTAAAAGCAGGATATCGTCATATTGATACAGCTGCAGGATATATGAATGAAAGTGATGTAGGAAAAGCGATTAAAGATAGTGGGATTGATCGTAAAGAAGTCTTTATTACTTCTAAATTATGGTTACAAGATTATGGCTATGAAAATGCTAAGAAAGGTATTGAAACTTCTTTAAAATTATTAGGAGTAGATTATATTGATCTTTATTTATTACATCAACCATATGGTGATTATTTAGGAGCTTGGAAAGCTTTAGAAGAAGCTTATCAAGAAGGTAAGATTAAATCTATTGGTATTTCTAATATTACCATTAATTTATGGAATAAATTTAAAAATGGTATGACTATTATGCCAGCTGTAAATCAAGTAGAATTTAATCCATTTGTTCAACAAAAAGAATTAAGAAAAGTGATGGCTGAAAATGATATTCATTTAGAAGCATGGTATCCGTTAGGACATGGAAATAAAGATTTATTAGAAAATGAAACAATTGTTTCATTAGCTAAAAAATATAATAAAAATGCTGGTCAAATTATCTTAAGATGGATTTATCAAGAAGGAGTTATTTCTTTACCTAAATCAACAAATGAAGAAAGAATGAAAGGAAACATTGATATCTTTGACTTTGAATTAACAGATGAAGAAATGAAAGAAATGCAAGCCTTAGATACAAACAAACCATCTCATAATCCTGAAGATCCTGCCAATGAAACACGTTTAAAAGGAATAAAAATTCATGGCTAATTTTATTACTTTAAATAATGGATACCAAATCCCTCAACTTGGATTTGGTACCATTCAACAATTTGGTAAACAAATTGAAGATAATGTAGCTTTTGCTTTAAATAATGGTTATGAGCTTATTGATACAGCAAACCGTTATGGTAATGAAGTAGAAGTAGGAAAAGGATTAAAATTATCAGGATTAAAAAGAGAAGATTATTTTTTAGAAACAAAATTAGGACCAACACTTTATGAAAATGATCAAGCAATTGATGATACTTTAAAAAGATTAGGCGTTGATTATGTTGATGTGATGATTTTACATCATCCTGTAAATAACTATGTTTATGCTTATAAGATGTTAGAAAAAGCATATAAAGAAGGAAAAATCAAAGCGATTGGTTTATCTAACTTTAGAGTTGAACAAATTCAAGAAATCTTAGATCAATGTGAAATTCCACCAATGATTATGCAAGTAGAATGTCATCCTTATTATCCAGCAGAACATGTTTATGATTTTTGTAAGGAAAATCATATACAACTTCAATCATGGTATCCTCTAGGACATGGAAATAGTGATATGTTACAAGAACCTGTATTTGTTGAACTTGCTGAAAAATATCATAAATCAACAGTTCAAATTATCTTAAGATGGCATATTCAGATGGGATTTGGACTTGTTCCAGGAAGTAAATCAATGGATCATATTAAAGATAATGCGAATATCTTTGATTTTGAATTAACAGATGAAGAAATGAAACAAATTGAAACTATAAATAAACATGAACCTTTCTATCATGTAACAGAAGAATCGTTACATCGTATGGCTACAACAAAATGTAATTTTGGATAAGGAGAATAACAATGGAATACAAAACATTAAATAATGGAGTGAAAATACCAGTTGTTGGTTTTGGTGTTTTCCAAGTAAAAGATGAAGAAGAATGTAAAAGAGTTGTTTTAGATGCAATTGATGCAGGGTATCGTTTAATTGATACTGCTCAATCATATGGTAATGAAGAAGCAGTAGGTAAAGCAATTCAAGAAACAAGTGTACCTCGTGAAGAATTATTTATTACGACAAAAGTATGGATTTCTAATTATGGTTATGAAAAAGCAAAAGCTTCTGTTGAAGAATCTTTAAAGAAAATGCAATTAGATTATTTAGATTTAGTTTTATTACATCAACCATTTAAAGATTATCACGGTGCTTATCGTGCTTTAGTTGATCTTTATAAAGAAGGTAAAATTAAAGCCATCGGTGTTTCTAACTTCTATCCAGATCGTTTGGTTGATTTAGCATTAGATACAGATGTTGTACCTGCTGTTAACCAAGTTGAAGTGAATCCTTTCCATCAACAAGACGTTGCTTTAACATATAACACTAAATATGGTGTTCAATTAGAAGCATGGGCTCCATTTGCTGAAGGTAAAAATGGAATTTTCACTAATGAAACATTAACTGCAATTGGACAAAAATATCAAAAATCAGTAGGACAAGTCATTTTAAGATGGCTTGTTCAAAGAGGAATTGTCCCATTAGCTAAAACAGTAAGAAAAGAAAGAATGCAAGAAAACTTAAATATCTTTGATTTTGAATTAAGTGAAGAAGATATGCAAACAATTGCTTCACTTAATAAAGATACTAGTTCATTCTTTTCACACTATGATCCAGCAACAGTAGAAATGATTTGTGGATTAAAACGTTAATGAAAAAACTATGCATTATAGTATGCCTTATGCTTGTAAGCAGCTATCTCTATATGAACAAAAGATCAGACATCAAATCTCAAAATACTCAAATAACTACAAAACGATATAAAAACTTTTCATTAGATAATGTTCTAAAAAGTCGATATGGTGATATTCATTATAATGCATATATTCCTAAAGCATATGACAAAAGGCAATCATATGCTTTATATATTACGGTCTTTATTTTCAAGGTGTAGGAGAAAACTTAAAAACTGAAGAATTTGCTTTTACAAGTCAAAAATATAATAATCACATGATTATTTTAGCGCCACAATTAGAAGATTGAGGAGAATTATCTACCAATAAAACCATTGCTTTAACAAAATATTTCTTAAAACATTATGCCATTAATTCAAAACAAGGTTATATCAGTGGTTATTCTGGTGGCGGAGAAACTCTTTCTTTAGTTTTAAGTAAAGCACCTGAACTTTATTGTAGAGCATTGATGTGTTCATCGAAATGGGATGGGTATTTTAATAAAGTTGTAGAAAATAAAACACCAATTTATTTTGTTATTGGTGAAGATGATGAGTATTATGGTTCTTCACCTTTTAAAGAGGTTTATCAAGAACTTGTAAATTTATATAAAAAACAAGGTTTAAGTGATGAAGAAAATGAAAATTATGTTGATTTAGATGTAAAAAATAATGATTATTTTTTAACACAAGGAATTGAAAATCAACATGGACAAGGTGGTCATTTGTTTAGTAATGACCCAAATATTATGGGATGGTTATTTAATTGATAAAAATGATTGTAACCGTTTTAAAACTATGCTATTATACCTAGGAAGTTTTTAGGATAGTGATTGTTTAAGTACAAGCTAAACCTATTTATTGCCACCTTTTTTAAGCATGCAATAAATAGGTTTTTATTTTGGAGGGGTGATTATGGAAATAAGTAAAATCTTAAATAACAATGTAGCTGTTGTTATGGAAAATAATGAGGAAAAGATTGTGATGGGAAGAGGAATCTGTTTTAAAAAGAAAACAGGTGATACGGTTGAAGCCAATCAAATTGATAAAGTTTTCTATTTAGAAAATCCTGAAGCATCGAAACGATTTAAAGAACTTGTCGTAGATATTTCTTTAGAGTATTTACAAATAGGGGAAGAAATCATGAATGAAGCAAGATTAAGTTTAGGAAAGTCTTTAAATGATGGGATTTATATTTCAATGGTCGATCATATCTATACAGCAGTTGAAAGAGCTAAAGAAAATATTTTAGTGAAGAATGCTTTGTTATGGGATATTCAAAGATTTTATAAAGAAGAATACGCTATTGGTAAAAAATCTTTAGAAATCATTGAAAAGAAAACAGGCGTATTATTACCTAATGATGAAGCAGGATTTATTGCTTTACATATTGTTAATGGACAATTAGATGACGATGTTCATGATATGTATAAAATTACAAAGATCATGCAAGAAATCGAAAATATTGTTCGTTATCACTTCAAAATAGAATTTAATGAAGAAAGTGCTTATTACTATCGCTTTATTACACATTTAAAATTCTTTGCCCAACGTTTACTTGAAGAGAAAAAACAAAATCAACAAGAAGATGATTTATTAGATGTTGTACAAACAAAGTATGCTAATGCTTATAAATGTGTAGAAAAAATAGCTATGTACATCAAAAAACAATATAACTATGAACTTTATGACGAAGAAAAACTTTATCTAACAATACATATTCATCGTGTTGTTTATTTAGGAAATCGTCATTAACTTGGATGGTGACATTAAGTTGGCCAAACCTTCAAATTTCAATACTTGAGAAATATGGAGGAAAATTATGAGTAAGTATGAAAGTTTAGCCAAAGAAATTTTGGCAAATGTTGGTGGAAAAGAAAACATCAACAGTTTAACACATTGTGTTACAAGATTACGTTTTCGTTTAAAAGACGAATCTAAAGCAAATGATTATGCTTTAAAAAACAATCCTGGTGTTGTGACAGTTATGAAATCTGCTGGACAATATCAAGTCGTTATTGGAAATCATGTACCTTTAGTATACGCAGATGTATGTGAATTAGCAGGTATTTCTAATGACAAACCACAAGAAGAAGTTGCTCCTCAAGGTGCCTTCAATAAGTTAATTGATATTATTTCAGGATGTTTCCAACCTATCTTAGGGCCATTATGTGCTGCTGGGATTATTAAAGGATTAAATGCTTTATTAGTCTTTATTTTAGGAACAAGTTTCAATAATAGTGGAACTTATATGGTCTTAAATGCAATTGGTGATTCTATTTTCAACTTTTTACCAATTATTTTAGGATATACAGCAGCTAAAAAATTCAATGTTAATGTTGTTGTAGGGATGATTATTGGAGCTACTTTATGTTATCCAACAATTCAAACAGATACATTATCAGCCGCTGGAAAAGCAATTGGAACATTACCAATGATTGGTGATTATTATACTAAATTTATTGGTATTCCATTCGTATCAGGAAATTATACAAGTACAGTTGTACCAGTTATTTGTATTGTGGCTTTAGCAGCACAAATTCAAAAACTAGCTAAAAAATATGTACCAGAAATGTTACAAAACTTCTTTGTACCATTCTTTGTATTGATTATTTCACTTCCAATTGGATTATTAGTCATTGGACCAGTTGTAAGTTTACTTACAAGTATCTTATCTAATATCTTTGCTGGATTATATGCTTTTTCACCATTAGTAACAGCATTAGTTGTTGGTGCTTTCTGGCAATGTCTTGTTATTTTTGGTTTACATTGGGCATTAGTACCAATGGCCATGGTTAATATTGGAAACTTAGGTTATGATACAATTTTACCAGGTATGTTAGGAACAACATTTGCTGCTACTGGCGTTGTTGCAGCAATGTATTTAAAATTAAAAGATAAAAACAAAAAAGCTTTAGCTATCCCAGCTGTTATTTCAGCATTCTGTGGGGTAACTGAACCAGCTATTTATGGTTTCTTATTGCCAGAAAAAACACCATTTGTATTCTCTTGTATCGGTGGTGCTGTAGGTGGTGCTATCATGGGGGCTGTTGCTGTTAAACAATATGTTATCGGGGGACTAGGAATCTTTGGTGTAGTAAGTTATATTTCACCTAAAGGTGATGCAACTGGTATGGTTGTTTCATTGATTGCAGGTGCAGTTTCATTAGTTGTTGGTTTTGTTTTAACAATGTTATTCTATAAAAAAGAAGAAACAGTTGTAGAAAATAAAGAAGTTAAAGTAGAAGAAGAAACAGTTTTATCACCAATTAAAGGTGAAGTTAAAGCGATTGAAGAATCAAGCGATGCTGCTTTTGCTTCAGGTGCTTTAGGAAAAGGTGTTGTCATCTTACCTCAAGAAGGTAAAGTTTATGCACCAGTAACTGGAACAGTTACAGTTTTATTCCCAAGTTTACATGCGATTGGAATTACAAGTGATGCCGGTGTTGAATTACTTGTTCATGTAGGTATTAATACTGTTCAACTTAATGGAGAAGGGTATACAGCTCATATTAAACAAGGTGATCGTGTCAACCAAGGTCAATTATTATTAGACTTTGATATGGCTAAAATTCAAGAAGCAGGATATTCTTTAGAAACACCTGTTTTAGTAACAAATTATGCAGATTTAAAAGAAATTAAAAATACAAGTGAATCTTCAGTAAAAGCACAAGAATCTTTAATTGAAGTGAAGTATTAAGAAAGAAGGTATTGGTTATGAATAGACCTTATGTTATCTGTCATATGTTACAATCAATCGATGGAAAGATTGCTGGTGGATTCTTTAGAGAAAAAGAGACAACAAAGCTTGCAAAAATCTATAGTGAAATTTCTACAAATTATGATGGTGATGCTATCATTTATGGAAAAACAACAGCGCTTGAATTATTTTCATTAACACATTTAAATAAATCCTCAAATATTACTTACAATCTTACAGATCATGTTTATCAAAAAGAAAATAAAAAATGGCTTGTTGTTATTGATCTAAAAGGAGAAATTGCATGGGATTCATCTATTTATAAAAATAGAAGATTACAAGATAAAAATCTTATTGTCATACTTTCAGAGGCTATTTCTAATCAATACCTTGAATTATTAAAGAAATTAAATATTTCCTATCTTTTTGCAGGAAAAAAAGAAATATCTTTAAAGGTAGCCTTAGAAAAGCTTTATGATTTATGTTCAATTAAAAAGCTCTTATTACAAGGTGGAGGTATTACTAATAAGTTCTTTATTGAAGAAGACCTCATTGATGAATTAAGTTTAGTTGTTTCACCTGTTGTTTCAGGAGAAAGTAATCAACCTAATCTTTTTGAAGATTGCAAAGATTATCTTGGAAATGTTTTTGATTTAAAACAAAGTGATTTATTAAATAAATCAGGGTTGTATTTAAAATATATAAGAAAATAGTGGGACTTTGGTTTCACTATTTTTTATTTGTATAACATAATTTAAGGCTACTTTTATTGGTGAATTCATAAAATAAAAAGCAATTTTATATGCCAAGGAGAAGTGCTATTGTTTGATGGAAAAAGACAATAAAATCAAGTATAATAGTTTTTAGAGGAGATGGTTTTATGAAAATAGTACCTACTGGAATAGAAAATTTTAAAGAATTAATTGATAAAGATGCGTGTTATGTAGATAAAACAAATCTTATCGAAAAAGTATTAAAAGAAAAGGTTGTTTTATATACAAGACCTAGAAGATTTGGTAAGACACTGAATATGTCAATGCTTTATTATTTCTTTTCTAATAAGGAAAAAGAAAACGCTTATTTGTTTGATGGATTAAATATCTCTAAAAATAAAGAAGCATTAAAACATCAAAATCAATATCCTGTAATTTTCATATCTTTAAAAGATATGAAAGAATCAAAAATAGAAAATCAATTAGTAAAATTTTCATACATCATTGCCCGTCTTCTTGATCAATTTGAAGATATATTAGATGACGATATCTTCAATGAAAGAGAAAAAAAGCTATTAAAAAGATATCATTTAAATACAGCTTCAAAAAACGAATTATCTGAATCATTATTAACTATATCACTGTGCTTAAGAAAATATTACCATCAAAAAGTCATCATTCTTATTGATGAATACGATGTGCCATTACAAGCAGCCTATCAACATAACTACTATGATGAAATGGTAGAGTTTTTAAGAAATGTCTTTTCATCATCTCTTAAGACTAATGATGCCTTAGAAAAAGGTATCATGACAGGATGTTTAAGAATTTCTAAAGAAAGTATCTTTACAGGGTTAAATAATTTTTCATCATATTCAATCTTAGATAATATAGGTAATGAATTCTTTGGTTTTACAGAAAAAGAAGTCAAACAGTTATTAAAAGATTATGACCTATTTGATTCTTTTGATGAAGTCAAAGAATGGTATGATGGGTATCTATTTGGAAATCTTGAAATCTATAATCCATGGAGTACTTTAAGCTATGTTAAGAATAAAAAAGCAGATTCAAGCTTTGAACCAATTTCCTTTTGGGCAAATACCAGTGGAAATGAGCTTGTTGTAAATTATATACAGACAGGAGATAGAGGATTAAGAAAAGAGTTTGAGTTATTGATGAATGGACAAACAATAGATAAAGTCATCAAACCAGAACTTACTTATCGAGAAATGGATAACATCAATAATATCTATAGTTTCTTACTTCTTACCGGTTATTTAAAAGTCATTGAAAAAACAGGAGATAGACAGTATAAACTCATTATTCCTAATAGAGAAGTCTATGAAATCTATAAACAATCATTTATGTCTTATTTTAAAGATTATACAAGTGCTAGAAAAAATGAACTTTATCAAGAATTTATAAATGGTGATGCAAGGAAAGTCAATCTCTTGCTTAATGATATTTTGATAAGAAGTATTAGTTATTTCGATAATCAAGAAAGCTTCTATCATGGATTTTTAGTAGGATTATTAAATGATTATGAAGTTGTATCAAATAGAGAAGCAGGTAATGGAAGATTTGATATATGTGTATTGCCTGAAACAATCTTGGATACAGTACTTCTTATTGAATGTAAGCATTCAGCAAGTGAAGATGATTTAATAGAAGATGCAAATGCTGGAGTCAAACAAATCATTGATCAAAAATATCTTGAAGAAAAAAGATTTAAGAAATATGCTGGTGCTGTAGGATATGGCATATCCTTTTATAAAAAACAATGTTATGTGGTTAAATGTGAATAAAATATTCTTAAAAAGATATATAGTGGGACTTTGGTCTCACTTTTTTAGTATGTATTTTAGTTATGATAGCATGCAAATTTAATTATGTATTTCTTTATGTTTATTGATAAAATATTTATTAAAAAGGTAGATAGGGGGTATTTAATGAAAAAGAATGTAAGGGTGTTATTAACTGTATTGGTTATTATTATTGCAGCAGTAGGAGGATATTTTGTTTATCGTGGACAAGATACTTCTACAACTGAAACAGTAGAAAATGAACCAAGTGAAGAAACAAAAAGTACAACAAATACACAAATAAGTGGGAAAACATTGGTCGTTTATTATTCTGCACAAAATCATACAAAAGATGTTTCTGAAAAGCTTGTTGAAAATTTAAATGCAGATTTTTTTGAAATTGAACCTAAAGAAAAGTATAGTGAAGATGATTTAGATTGGACAGATGATAACTCAAGAGTAACAAAAGAACATGAGGATAAATCACTTAGAAATGTAGAATTAAAAACAACTAAAGTAGAAAACTGAGATCAATATGATACAGTGCTTATTGGCTATCCAATATGGTGGGGGATTGCGGCTTGGCCAGTAGATACGTTTGTTAAGACTAATGATTTTTCAGATAAAACAGTGATTCCATTTTGTACATCTGCTTCTTCGGGTTTAGGAGAAAGTGGAACAAGGCTTCAAAAGGAAACCAAAGGTGGTAATTGGAAATAAGGGCATCGTTTTAGTTCTTCACCAACAGAAGATACAATTAAAGAATGGACCGAAGGTCTACAATAAAAGTTTATGCTTAGGTATAAGCTTTTTTCGTTTTACATAAACTTAACATAAACCATACGTTCTTTTGATTTTAGAAAATGTAGAAAAACACTATGATAGTGGTGTCTTAAGAAAGAGTATCAAAAATAAATAATATCTTAAGAGAAAACAAAGGAAGGTAAATAAAAAATGAAAAAGAAAGTATTAAGTGTTTTAATGGTTTTCATGATGTGTCTTGGTTTAACAGGATGTGGTGGATCAAGTAATAGTGCATCAGACGACATTAGTGGAAAGGTAAGTTTAAATGGATCAACTTCAATGGAAAAATTCGTTAATGCCTTATCAGAAGGAATTAAAGAAAAATATCCAAACTTACAATTAGAAGCACAATTTACAGGATCTGGTGCAGGTCTAGAAGCAGTTGCTTCAAAAACAACAGATATCGGAGATTCTTCTCGTGCTTTAACAGATGAAGAAAAAGCAAAGGGATTAGAAGAAAATATTGTTGCTATCGATGGTATCGCAACAATTACAAACAAATCTAATAAAGTAACAAACTTAACAAAAGATCAATTAGCAAAAATCTATACAGGACAAATTACTAACTGGAAAGATTTAGGTGGACAAGATGAAGCAATCGTTGTTATCGGACGTGAAGCTGGTTCAGGAACTCGTGGAGCATTTGAAGAATTATTAGGAATTGAAGATCAATGTCAATATGCTCAAGAATTAAATGAAACTGGTGCTGTTCTTGCTAAAGTTGCTAAAACTTCTGGATCAATCGGTTATGTTTCATTAGATGTATTGGATGATACAGTTTCTCCTCTTCAATTAGATGGTGTTGAACCAAGTGAAAAAACTGTAAAAGATGGAAGCTATGCTTTACAAAGACCATTCGTAATGGCTACAAATGGAAAAATTAGTGAACAATCTAAACAAGTTCAAGCAGTATTTGATTTCATCAATAGTGATGCTGGACAAAAAATCATTAAAAAAGTTGGATTAGTAACACCAAATAAATAAAAATAAAGAGGGAAGTATTATGGAAAAAAAGTTATCAATTATTAGCCATAAGAAAGCAAAATCCCTAGTAGAAAAAACAGCCGCGATGATCTTTCGTGGCTGTGCTATTATCTCTGTTTTAGCAGTTGTTACTATTACAGGATATATGATTATTTCAGGGACACCTGCCATTTTTAAAGAAGGAATTACAGGTATTTTGTTTTCTACAACATGGGCGCCAACAGCAGCTCATCCTCAATATGGGATTGCTTATGTTATTTTAACTTCTATTGTAGGGGTTTTTCTAGCAATCTGTATAGGAGTACCTATTGGTTTATTTACAGCAATCAACCTTGCTGAAATTGCTTCAGCAAGACTTAGAAAAATATTAAAATCAGCAATTGAATTACTTGCAGGGATTCCGTCTGTTGTCTATGGATTATTAGGTATTTTGATTGTCAATCCAATGATGTATAAATTAGAATTAATGATCTACCATGGATCTAAAACACATCAATTTACAGGTGGGGCCAATCTTTTATCAGCCATTATCGTACTAGCAATCATGATTTTACCTACGCTTATCAATATTTCAGAAACAGCCTTAAAAGCTGTACCTGATGATTATCGTAAAAGCTCACTTGCTTTAGGGGCAAGTAAAATGCAAACAATTTTTAAAGTTGTTGTACCAAGTGCTAAATCAGGTATTATGTCAGCTATTGTACTTGGCGTAGGACGTGCTATTGGAGAAGCAATGGCTATTTTGTTAGTAGCCGGAAATGCAGTATCTCTTCCACTTCCATTTAATTCGGTACGTTTTTTAACAACAGCCATCGTTTCAGAAATGGGATATGCCAGTGGTACACATAGACAAGTACTATTTACAATTGGACTTGTACTGTTTATCTTTATCATGGTTATTAACTTAGTCTTAACATATGTTTTAAAAAGAGGTGACTTAGATGAATAATACAATCTTAGAAAAAAAGAAACGTGTCAGTGATCAAGTTCTTTATGCACTTATTCAATTAAGTTCATTTCTTTCAATTTTTATCTTATTAGTTATTATTGGTTATATTCTCTATCGAGGAATACCGGCCTTTGATTTTTCTTATTTAGTAAATACAACAAGTATTATTAATGATACTGTAGGTATATTACCTAATATTATTAATACACTTTATATTGTTATTGTGACACTTTTAATTGCTTGTCCAATAGGAATTGGTGGAGCAATTTATTTAAATGAATATACAAAAAATAAAAAATTCGTCAGTATCATTTCATTTACAACGGAAGTTTTAGCAGGTATTCCATCAATTATTTATGGATTATTTGGGATGTTGTTCTTTGGATCATTTTGTCATTTGAATTTCTCTATTTTAACAGGGTCACTTACACTTGCCATTATGATTTTACCAATCATTTCAAGAAATACTCAAACAGCTTTAGAATGTGTTCCTAAAAGCTATCGTGAAGCTGCTTTAGGAATTGGAACAACAAAATGGTATATGATTCGTACAGTACTTTTACCAAGTGCCATTCCTGGTATTTTAACAGGAGTTATTCTTGCAATGGGACGTATCGTTGCTGAATCAGCTGCTTTATTATTTACAGCAGGATCAGTTGCTATTTTACCAACAAATATTTTTGGACATTTGTTAAGTAGTGGGGGAACTCTTACTATTCAATTATATTTAGAAATGGCTAAAGGAAATTATGAAGTTTCATTTGTGATTGCTCTTGTTTTAGTAGTTATTGTTTTAGGTTTAAATATGTTAGCTAAATGGATTAGTCGCAGATTTGATGTAAATAAAGGGGATAATTAAGATGGAAAATAAAATAGAAGCAAGACATCTGAATTTGTATTATGGACAAAAACATGCTTTAAAAGATGTCAGTTTAGATATTAAAGAAAATAAAATTACTGCGTTTATTGGCCCTTCAGGGTGTGGTAAATCAACATTTTTAAAAACGTTGAATCGTATGAATGATTATGTTGATAACGTTAAAATTGAAGGGGATGTTATCTTAGATGGTGAAGATATCTATGATAGCCGTGTAGATACAACATTACTTAGAAAAAAAGTTGGGATGGTTTTCCAACAACCAAATCCATTCCCTATGTCAATTTATGATAATGTGGCTTATGGACCACGTATTCATGGTATTAAAAATAAAAAAGAACTTGATAAAATCGTTGAAGATAGTTTAAAAGCAGCAGCACTTTATGATGAAGTGTCAGATCGTTTACATTCAAGTGCCTTAGGTTTATCTGGTGGACAACAACAAAGATTATGTATTGCGCGTGCTTTAGCGGTACAACCAGAAGTTATCTTATTAGATGAACCGACAAGTGCCTTAGATCCAATTTCAACACTTAAAATCGAAGAACTTTTATTACAATTAAAAGATCAATATACAATTGCTATCGTTACTCACAATATGCAACAAGCAAGTCGTATTGCTGATTATACTGCCTTCTTCTTAGTTGGAGAAATGGTAGAATATGGACCAACTAAAGATGTCTTTGGTATGCCAAAAGATAAAAGAACTGAAGATTATATTACTGGTAGATTTGGATAGGAGGAAAGAAAGATGCCAAGAAGTCAATTTGATCAAGAACTTAATAAGATGCACGTTGATTTAGATAGAATGTGTCATCTTGTTGTTTTAGCTATTGAAAACTGTGTTACAGCTTTTAAGGAACAAGATTATGAACTTGCTCGAGATATTATTCATGGAGATAAACAAATTAATGATGTGGAAAGATCGATTGAAGCAAAATGTTTATCTTTGATTTTAAAACAACAACCAGTTGCTTCTGATTTAAGAGATGTTTCTACTGCTTTAAAAGTAGTTACTGATTTAGAAAGAATTGGGGATCAAAGTGCAGATATTGCTGAATTGATTTTAGAAATGAAAGAAATGGATAGTTTCTTAATGATTGGACATATTCAAGATATGGCAAAAATTGCGACTAAAATGGTTAAAGAATCCTTGGATGCATTCCATCAACATGATTTAAAACATGCTTTAGAAGTAAAGAAGATGGATATTAAAATGGATGAATTATTTGATCAAGTAAAAAAAGATATTATTCAAATGATTAAAGAATCAAATGATAAAGGTGATTTAACAATCAACTTTTTAATGATTGCGAAATACTTTGAAAGAATTGGTGATCATGTTGTTAATATCTGTGAATGGATTGAGTTCAACCAAACAGGAAAACTTAACAATACTCGATTAATTTAGACCTCTTTTAGAGAGGTTTTTTCTTTATTTGATTTAAAAGGATGATTGATTTCTATATAATAAAAATATAAGGAGGTATTATTATGCTAGGTCAAATTCGTAGACATATAGCTAAAAAGAATGAGAAGCTATTTTATATTTTTGTTCTTTTTATCGTTGCCTTTGGTATAAGTATTGTTCATTATATGTTTTTAGAAAAAGATGCTGTTTTATCTTTAAAACAAGATGATGTATCTTCAACTTATTATGCAAAATATCATTATTTATCAAAAAATGTCAATAATATAACATTTTATTTTCAATATGAAAAAGATGGTGAAATTATTCAAGATGTTTTAGGCAGTTACGAAATCAATAACCATTTTGATATAAAAAATATATTTAAAGGTTATAGTGCTGATGAAGGGAAAATAACTTTGAAATTAATCGATGAAGATACATGTATTTATCTTGATTGTTCTAGTAATATAAATACCTCAAAACCAAAAACAATATCTAAAATTAATTTATTAGAAAATGAGGATTTTTCTAATTATAAATGTTATTTTATTTCAGAAAAAAAGTTAAAAGATAAAAATGTTTATACATTGATGGAAGGAGAAAGTTTGAAAAGTAATTCAAAAATAAAATTGCACTTAACTTACGAATAAAATTAATAATAATTAGGTAAGAAAAGATGTAAAGAAATTTAATATTTTGAGTGGTTTTCTTTGATTTTTACTTGTTTTTCTTAAATTATTAAGAAAAATTTGAAATCTAAATTCATATTTTGTATCAGTTATACATTTATCGTCATGAAAAAATTATAGTTTGCTATAAATACTTCTATATATAACGAAAATAATACAAAAAAAGCTACCTTACACGGTTTTGGCGAACATCGAGGTAGCATTTTTATCTTTAAAAAATACAAGGCTAGTTATCTATGACTAGTCTTTTTTCATTTATGTTATAATTTATGAAATTTTCTAATTCAATATAATAAAATGACTGTTAAAAAAAGCTTTTCATGCAAATAAAGAACATCTTGTGCAATAAATATATCATTAATGCTAATCATCATATATAATTGTATTAATTAGGGAGGATTACCATATGAACAAGAAAAGAAATATTATAATTGGGTCAATAGTTTGTGTACTGCTTATGACAGTGGTATTTTTTGTTTTTAATCATGGAAAAAGTAATGAACAAGTTGTTACAGAATATTTTGAACTTTTAAAAAAGAAAGATTATAAACAAATGTATCAAATGCTAGATCAAAAGACAGTCTATACTCCTACACAAAAATATTTTATTGAAAAGCATAAAGAAATCTATGATGTAATAAATCCAAGTAATATACAGGTAAAAGTAATAGATGAAAAAGATAATATGGTTCAATATCAAATATCGATGGATACTGTAGCTGGAAAAGTTAAATATAAAAATAAGATTGAAATTAAAAATGAACAAATTAAATTTAATAAGCAACTTATTTTTGATGAATTTTCTGATAAGAACAAAGTAAAAGTGATTACGACACAACCTTATAGAGGGTATATTTTAGATAGAAATGGAAAATATTTAGCTAAACAAGGAAATGCTTATTCATTTGGTCTTGTAAGAGGAAAATTAAATGGTGAAAATGATTATGCACAAATAGCTAAGTATTTAGAAACGGATGTTGAAGCCATTCAAAAGAAAATGAGTGCATCTTGGATCAAAGATGATTCTTTTGTACCTATTAAAAATGTATCAGAACAAGTAAAAAATCAATTGATTCAACAAGGAATTTTAAATATTAAAGGTGTTAAAATCAATACGATTTCTATGCGTGTTTATCCTTATGATAAAATAACATCTCACATCATTGGATATGTCCAAAATGTTAATTCAGAAGATTTAAAAAAACATAAAAGTGAAGGATACACAAGTAGTTCAGTAATTGGAAGAAGTGGGATTGAAGCCACTTATGAAAAGCAGTTACGTGGAGAAGTAGGTGGAAAAATTGTCATTGTTGATGAAAATAACAATATCATTAAAACAGTTGCCCAAAAAGAAGCTAAAGATGGAAAAGATATTCGTTTAACAATTGATATTGATTTACAACAAAGTCTTTATAATGAATATCAAAATGATAAAAGTGCTTCTGTTGCTTTAAATCCACAAACAGGAGAAGTTTTAGCGCTTGTTTCAACGCCATCTTATTCAAATAATGATTTTGTCTTAGGACTTTCAACGGATAAATGGAACGCTTTAAATAATGATAGTAATCAACCATTAATGAGTCGTTATAAACAAACTTATACCCCTGGATCAACTATGAAACCAATCACAGCAGCTATTGGTTTAGAAACAAAGACAATTGATCCAGATAAAGATTTAGGGGCTAAAGATAAATGGCAAAAGGATTCAAGTTGGGGTAATTATTATGTAACAACATTACATGCTCCTTCACCTAATAATTTAAAGAATGCGATCACATATTCAGATAATGTTTATTTTGCAAGAAATGCGTTAAATATTGGAAAAGATAATTTATTTAAATATTACAAAAATTTAAAGATTGGTAAAAAGATTCCTTTTGAACTATCTTTGAATAGAAGTCAATATATAAACAAAAATCAAAAAGTAAGTGATCAATTAATTGCAGATAGTGGTTATGGGCAAGGACAAATTTTGATGAATCCCCTACAACTTGCAAGTATTTATAGTGCTTTTGTAAATAATGGTTCAATCTATCAACCCCATATCGTTCAAGGAAAAACAAGAACATGGATTAAAAATGTCTTTTCTAAAGAAACATCACAAACAATAAAAGAAGATCTCATTAATGTTATTGCAGATGAAAATGGAACAGGCCATAGTATTTATCATGATAATGTGACTCTTGCTGGAAAAACAGGAACAGCAGAAATCAAACAAAGCCAAAGTGATACCACAGGAACAGAACTTGGTTGGTTTACAGTAATGACGACAGATAGTAAACAACCTCTTTTAATAACAACAATGGTTGAAGATGTTAAAGATAGAGGTGGCAGTGGTTATGTTGTTGAACATACAAAAACACCTTTAGATTTATATCTTTCTAAGTAGGTAAAAACTATGAAGAATAAGATAGTTTTAAGTTATCGATTCATTATACTAGTTTATTATTTATTGGCTTTTTTGATTGTTATTATGAATATTAATCATTTAGAAAGGGTATTAATCTATTCTTTGATTTTAATCGTTTTGTTTGGTATTGTAGTGCATATTTATATATTGAATATTCCAAAATTATTGTTGTCAAATAAGTATATTGAAAAGAATTTATCTACAGTAAAAGAAGCAATCGATAAAATTCATAATAAGTCTATTAATGACAGTTTAATAACAATATATATTTTTCTTTTAGAAATTTCTAATTATAAAGAAGAATATCAAAATTTTGTAGAACAAAATAGTAAAAGAATTTTTGAGGAAAAGCAAAATAAACATTGGTATACTATAAAATTACAGTATTATTATAATTTGAATAAAAAAGATGAATATTTAAAATTATATGATCTTCAATTGGATAATAAAGTTAAAAACCCACTTTTTAAAATTATGTATCTCATTTTAAATGAAGAATATGAAGAAGCTCTTGAATTATCAAAGAAGGTTACAAGTCAACAAAAAGACATAGGATATGTTATGAGGCTATATTATAGAATTATTTGTTTAGAACATTTAGAAAAAGAAAATGAATTGAATGATTGTATTAATGAGATGGTAGAATTCAATGATCAAATACATTATGTTAAAGAAATTAAAGATAAGTATAAAAAATAATAATAATATGGTATACTTCTTTTCGTAACTTTATTTAGAAAGAAGTGAAATATGAATGTTAATAAAGATAGTAGATGATGATCAAGTTTTTGTAAAAAAGATAAAAGATATTGTTTATGATAATTTTAAAGATATCTTTCTTGATTATTCGATAGAATGTATAACGAGTAATTTTGAAGCTCAGTATTTTGAAAAAGGGGATATTTTCTTTTTAGATATTGATTTAAAAGAAAAAAATGGCATAAAAATTGCTGAAGAAATTAGAGAAAATAATTCTAATGCAATCATTATATTTGTTTCAGCAATGAATGATATGATTTTTGATTCATTAATTGTACAACCATTTTACTTTATTAGGAAAGATAATTTTGATAGAGATATGAAAATCGCATGTACTCTAATTCAAAAATATATTAATAAGAATCATAAAATTATTACTTTTGATTTTAATGGTAAAAAAACAGCTATTCAATTATCAGATATCATTTATTTAGAATCGTTTTTACATGAAATTACGATTCATACATCCTCTAATTTTTATAAATATTCGAGCACTTTTAATAAAATGATGTCTCTTATAAATTCTACTAATATTGTTAGAATTCATAAATCATATGCAGTTAATTTATTTTGGGTCAAAGAAATTTATAAAGAAGAGTTATTATTGAGAAATGGAGTTACTTTAAAGATTGGAAAGAAGTATCAACAAGATGTACTTGCATCGTATAAGGAGTATTTATTAAAATGATGTATTTATTTTTAGATTATTTAGAAGTGTTATTGGTAGCTTTATTAATTTGTATTTTTTGTGATGTTGAACAAAAAAATAGATATTGTTTGATTTCATCAGTAATTAGTTTCTTAGTTATGGAATTTATGCAAACTTATGATTTGTTTGGCAATGAAATGGCATATGCAATAACAATTATTAACTTTATAATTGTTTCTGTTATGAAAAAAGAAATTAAATTTTATAATTTTATTCCTTGTATATTTTCTCAATGGATATCTGTTTTTACTTCAACTATAGTTTTATTTTTCTTTAAAGTAATAACAAATTATAATATAGGAAATATTATAAAGCTGTATAGAATACCTATCATTTTTTTAGCAAGAATTCTTTTCTTTGCACTTATTGTGGTATTAAATTATTTCAAATCTAAAATAAAAAATACAATTATTGAAAAAAATAAATATTTATTAACAATTACTATGATGTTGATTTTTGGAATATATTTTATTCTGTTGAATGATATAGGTCATATGCATCTAATTATAGATGATATCTATTTAGTTTTACTTTTGTTAACAGTTTTATTTTTTGTAGTTTGTATTTTGTTTTTACATATGACACGACTTTATAATGAAAAAACAGAATATATGTTAAAGAATCAAGAATTAGAATATGTAGAAAAAAATCAATCTTTAGTACATTATCTTCATGATAATATTTTAAAAATACAACATAGTTTAAGATATGGATTAATTTTGATAGAAAATAACATAGATGATAAAAAATATGATGATGCTAAACATCAAATAGAACAATTTTATGATTTATTAGATAATAAAATAAATATTATGACGAATAATTATATATTTGATACTTTGTTAAATGATTATATTTTTCTCATAAAATCTAAATATAATGCCAAAGTAAAATCATTGATCAATATAGGAAATGATTCCTTTTTTAAAGATGTAAATAATTGTACAGAAATAATAACTATTATCTCCAATTTCTTTGAGCAATCAGATAAAACATATTTAGAAATAAAATTAATTGAATATGGAACATATATTGAATTAGATTTATTCGTAGAAAGTAATTTTGATAAAATAAATGATGATAACAACATTGATTACTTTGATGATTATGCACATCTAAGAAGAATTTTTGATAAATAATAAAAAGGACTTATACAAACAGCATGGTATAAGTTCTTTTATTTCTAATCAACTTTTAACCTAAACTTAACATAATCTCCCCTTTGCTATGTTAAGATAATGTAAAGGATGTGGAAATAATGAAAGAATGTATATATGTAGTAGAAGATGATGAAAATATTAGAGAAATTATAGATTTAGCTTTAACAAGTGCAGGGTATAATGTTAAACAATTTTCTAATGCTTTAGATGCTTTAAAAAGTATGGAAAATGATCAAGTGGATCTAGCTGTTTTTGATTTAATGTTACCTGGCATTTCAGGAATTGATGCTATCAAAAAGATACGTGAAACTGATCAAGAATTACCTATTTTGATTTTAAGTGCGAAGGACCGAGAAATTGATAAAGTCAATGGTTTAGATAGTGGTAGTGATGATTATATGACCAAACCATTTGGTGTTTTAGAGTTACAAGCTAGAGTACGTTCTTTGCTTAGAAGACATGCTCCTAAAGCAGCGCCAATTATCGAAAGTCAAACTTTAAAAATTGATAAACAAACAAGAACAGTGATGCATAATGGACAAGTCATGGAACTTACCAATAAAGAGTACCAACTACTTTTATATTTGGTAGAAAATCATACACGTGTCGTAGAAAGAGATGAAATTTTAAATCATATTTGGGGGTATGATTTTATTGGTGAATCAAGAGTTTTAGATGTGCATATTCGTGCTTTAAGAGCTAAATTGGATGATGATGGAAGTAAGTATATTAAAACTATTAGAGGTGTAGGATACCGCTATGTTGAGGAAGTGAAATAAGATGAATAAAGCTCTATTTAAATATTTTGCAACAGTTTTAATTGTGACATTACTATTTTCTTCAAGTGTTTCAATGGTGATTCTTTCTGATCAAATGATGCAAACAACAAGAAAAGATATGTACTATACGGTAAAACTTGTAGAAAATCAAATTGATTATCAAAAACCTTTAGATAATCAAGTAGATAAACTTAATGATTTAGCTTATACAAAAGATACACGTTTAACAATTATTGATAAAGAAGGAAATGTTTTAGCGGATAGTGATAAAGAGGGAATTCAAGAAAATCATAGTGGACGTAGTGAATTTAAAGAAGCTTTAAGTGATCAGTTTGGTTATGCGACACGTTATTCTTCAACTGTTAAAAAGAATATGATGTATGTGGCTTATTATCATCGTGGTTATGTTGTTCGTATTGCGATTCCTTATAATGGTATCTTTGATAATATAGGACCGCTTTTAGAACCATTATTTATTAGTGCTGCTTTATCATTATGTGTTGCTTTAGCTCTTTCTTATCGTTTTTCTAGAACACTTACTAAACCATTAGAAGAAATTAGTGAAGAGGTTTCTAAAATTAATGATAATCGTTATTTAAGTTTTGATCATTATCAATATGAAGAATTTAATGTTATTGCGACAAAACTTAAAGAACAAGCAGATACAATAAGAAAAACGCTAAAAACTTTGAAAAATGAAAGATTAAAAATAAATAGTATTCTTGATAAAATGAATGAAGGGTTCATTTTATTAGATACAAATTATGAAATACTTATGGTCAATAAAAAAGCTAAACAACTTTTTAGTGATAAAATGGAAGTGAATCAACCTATCCAAGATTTTATCTTCGATCATCAAATTATAGATCAATTAGAAAATATCGGTGTAGAACCTAAAATCGTTACTCTAAAAAAAGATGAAGAAGTTTATGATTGCCATCTTGCTAAAGTAGAATATGGAGTGACTTTGCTCTTTGTAAATGTTACTGAATCTGTTAATGCTACAAAAATGAGACAAGAATTTTTCTCAAATGTTTCCCATGAACTTAAAACACCTATGACATCCATTAGAGGTTATAGTGAATTATTACAAGCAGGAATGATTAATGATCCTAAAGTAAGAAAACAATCTCTTGATAAAATACAAAAAGAAGTTGATCATATGTCACAATTGATAGGTGATATTTTAATGATTTCAAGACTTGAAAACAAAGATATTGAGGTCATTAAACATCCTGTTCATCTCCAACCAATTGTTGATGATATTTTAGAATCATTAAAAGTAGAAATAGAAAAAAGAGAAATTAAAGTTATATGTGATTTAACACCACAAACTTATCTAGCAAATCATCAACATGTCCAACAATTAATGAATAACCTGATCAATAATGCAGTAAAATATAATAAACAAAAAGGAAGTTTAAATATTCACTCTTATCTTGTTGATCAAGACTACATTATTGAAGTAAGTGATACAGGTCGTGGAATTTCACTTATTGATCAAGGGCGTGTCTTTGAACGTTTCTTTAGATGTGATGCAGGGCGTGATAAGGAAACAGGTGGTACAGGTCTTGGACTTGCAATTGTAAAACACATTGTTCAATATTATAAAGGAACAATTCATTTAGAAAGTGAATTAGGTAAAGGAACAACCTTTAAGATTGTTTTACCAATCATTAAGGACTCATTGTAGTCCTTATTTTTTTATGAAAAAGTATCTAACTTGATAAAATATGTAATTTTACATATTTTATCAAGTAAAAAAATGTATTTTTGCGTATTTTATCAAGTTGAGGATAAGAGGTATTCATTTTCAAGATATTTTGAATATGATAAAATGACTTTAAAGAGAGGTTGATAAAGATGCTTCAACAAGAAAGACATGAACAAATACTTGCAAGATTAAATACTGATGGAAAAGTAAAAGTTAAAGAATTAGCTGTTGATTTTGAAGTCACAGAGGATTGTATTCGTAAAGATTTAACAGCTTTAGAAAAAGAAGGACTTTTAAAACGTATTCATGGCGGGGCTATGCAAGTAAGAAAGAATCTTCATGCCTATCATGTAGATGAACGTATGAGTGTGCGCTTAACTCAAAAGAAAATTATTGCTAAAAAAGCAGTTGAATTAATAGAAGAAAATACAGTGATATTTTTAGGAATTTCTACCGTGAATTTAGAACTTGCTAAATGTATTTATCAAAAAAATATACCACTCACTATTGTTACTAATATGATTGATATTATGCAATTATTTAAACAAGGTGATCATCATGTAAATCTTATTTTTATTGGAGGACATTTTAATCGTGCTAAAGATGGCTTTATTGGTGCATTGACAATTGAACAAATTCACAATTATCGTTTTGATCTTGCTTTTATTGGAACAGTAGGCATGAATATTCATGATGATAAGGTAACAACGTATGATGTAGAAGATGGACTTACAAAAAAAGAAGTCATGGATGCAAGTAAAAAATGTTATCTTGTGGCAGAAAATGAAAAGTTCAATTTGGATGGGAATTATGTTTTTGGGCATTTAAGTGAATTTACCGGATATATTGGTGAACAAGAGTTAGGAAGTCCTTTTAAAGAAAAAATAATGGAGTATGGATTAGAAATCATTTAATGATTTCTTTTTTTATGTAAAAACAATAAAACGATTATTGAATATTATTATTTTATAGCTTATAATACCTTTGTAATAATAAAAAGCAATAAAAGGAGGCGTGTTATGAATTGTTTATATCAAACAAAAAGAATTTCTGATTTAAAAGAAAAGATGTTGAGCAGTAAACGTTATGCTTCTATTGAACAAGCACGAATCATTACACGTGTTTATCAAGAAAATGAGAAATTATCTATTCCTAAAAAAAGAGCTCTTTCTTTAAAAGCAGCATTAGAGAAATTAGAGATTTCTGTTGAAGATGAAGAGTTGATTGTTGGAAATCGTACAAAGGGTGTACGTTACGGGGTGGTTTTTCCTGAAAGTGGTTGTTCGTGGATCAATCAAGAATTTGAAACGTTACCAACAAGACCACAAGATCAGTTTTTAGTAAAAGAAGAAGATATTAAAGAATTTAGAGAAAAGATTTATCCTTATTGGAAAGGAAAATCTTTAGAAGATGCAATTAAAGGAACTTATGGAATAGAAATTAATGAAATAAGTAAAGTAGTAAAAATTAATCAAAAAGATCATGCTCAAGGTCATATTTGTCCTGATAGTGCTTTATGGTTAAAACTTGGTCCTCAAGGTTTAATGGAAAAAGCAAAAGAAAAATTAAAGAATTGTAAAGATGAACAAAAAGAATTTTATGAATGTACGATTCTTGTATTAGAAGGAGCAGTTCATTTTATGCAAAGATATCATGATTTGATTGAAAGGGAAAAAATCGAATCATTAAAAGAAGTGGGAAAGATTTGTATGAATCTTTCTAAAAGACCTCCAGAAACTTTTCATGAGGCGGTGCAATCTTTATGGTTTTTATTTGTGATATTACATATGGAATCCAATGCTTCTTCTTTTTCACCAGGGAGAATGGATCAATATCTTTATCCTTATTATCAAAGAGATATAGAAAAAGGTAGTCTTACTAAACAAGAAGCTTTAGAAATATTAGAATGTTTGTGGTTGAAATTTAATCAAGTTGTTTATTTAAGAAATCAAAATAGTGCTAAATATTTTGCTGGATTTCCAATAGGATTTAATATTGCGATAGGAGGCGTGGACGAAAAGGGAAATGATACATATAATGATCTTTCTTTACTTTGTTTAAAAGCACAAGAGCATTTAGGATTACCACAACCTAATTTATCTGTAAGACTTAATAAAAATTCTAGCCATGAATTAATGCAAGCTGCTATCAAAGTTGTTTCACTTGGTAGTGGAATGCCACAATTTTTCAATGATGAAGCTATTATTCAACCAATGATTGAAGATTTAGGAATTGAAGAAAAAGATGCACGTAATTATGCTATTGTTGGATGTGTTGAACTGACAACACATGGCAACAATTTAGGATGGTCTGATGCAGCCATGTTTAATTTAAATAAAGTATTAGAACTTACTTTGAATCATGGAAAATGTTTACTAACAAAGCAACAAATAGGATTAGATTTAGGAAGTTTAGAAACATATAAAACTTATCAAGATTTAGAAAATGCTTTTCAAAAACAAATTGATTATTTTATTGATAAAATGATGGTTGCAGAAAAGATTGTAGAAAAAGCACATCAAGATTATTTACCAACAGCTTTTCTATCTACTGTTATTGATGATTGTTTAGAAAAAGGATTAGATGTTACTAAAGGTGGAGCTAAATATAATCTATCAGGTATTCAAATGATTCAAGTAGCCAATCTTGCAGATTCTCTAGCAGCTATTAAACAACTTGTTTATGATGATAAAATGATAAGTCAATATGATTTATTAAATGCTTTACAAGAAGATTTTAAAGGCTATGAAATCATGCAAACAATGCTTTTAAATAAAGTGCCTAAATATGGAAACGATGTAAAGTGGGTCGATGAGCTTGGAAATCAATGGGCATGTTACTTTAGAGAAAAGATGAAACGTTATACAAATTATCGAGGAGGCCCTTATCATACAGGAATGTATACTGTTTCTGCACATGTTCCAATGGGTGAAAATGTAGGAGCATCACCAGATGGTAGAAATGCTTTAAAACCACTTGCTGATGGAGGCATGTCACCTGTCTATGGTAGAGATCTCCAAGGCCCAACAGCTGTTTTAAAATCTGTTTCAAAACTTAATAATTCATGTACGACGAATGGTGGCCTTTTAAATATGAAATTCTTACCAGAATTTTTTAAAACAGAAACAGGCTGTTTGAAATTTGAAAATTTCTTACGTGCTTTTGTGGATTTAAAAGTACCTCATATACAATTTAATGTTGTTAGAAAAGAAGATTTGCTTGATGCTAAAGTTCATCCTGAAAATCATCAGTCGTTGACAATTCGTGTTGCTGGTTATACAGCATACTTTGTTGAACTTGCTGGCAAGCTACAAGATGAAATTATTGAAAGAACAACTTATGAAAATATCTAAAGCATTGGTTTTTGATATTAAAAGATTTGCAATACATGATGGCAGTGGTTTAAGAACTACAATTTTTTTTAAGGGGTGTCCACTTCGTTGTCTATGGTGTCAAAATCCAGAAGGATTAAACACTCAAAGACAAGTCATCTATTTTAAAAATAAATGTATTCATTGTAGATGTTGTCAACAATTCAAAGAACAAATTAATTATCAAAACGATCGGCCATATTTTCAAAATCATCAAGACTTTGATCAAGTTATTAAAACATGTCCTAGTGGTGCTATTCAATATGATAGTCAAGAGTATACTTTAGATAAATTAATGAATAAAATTAAAGAGGATGAAGTTTTCTTTCAACATGGAGGAGGTGTTACATTTTCCGGTGGAGAACCCTTTATGCAAGGTGAATTTCTTATTGAAATTTTAAAAAGATGTCAGAAAGAAAAGATTCATACAGCTATTGAAACGTCATTTTATACATCATTAGAACTTATAAAAAAGGCATTGCCTTATTTAGATTTAGTTTATATAGATTTAAAAATATTTGATGAGCAAAAACATCAAGCCTGTACAAATGTATCACCACAACTTATTAAAGAAAATATTCGGTATGTTTTACAAAGTGAATATAAAGATAAAGTGATCATTAGAACACCACTGATTCCAACAATGAGTGCAACGGATGAAAATATTCATCAAATCGTAAAATTTTTAATTCAAATAAATCCAGAAGTAAAATATGAGATGCTGAATTATAATCCTTTAGCTTCAGCTAAATATGAACTTGTGAATTTAACATACGGATTAGAATCATATCAAATGTTTACCAAGCAACAAATGCAACATTTTTATGATGTTGCTTTACAAGCAGGAATAAAAAACTTAATAAAAGAATAGGAGAAAAGAAAATGGAATTTGTAATTGATACAGTAAACTTAGAAGATATAAAAGAAGCAGTAGAATATATGCCAATTGTAGGAGTAACAAGTAATCCTTCAATAGTGAAAAAAACAAGTCCCAAAGATTTCTTTAAACATATGAAAGAAGTAAGAAAAATCATAGGAAAAGAAAGAAGTCTTCATATTCAAGTGATTTCTAAGGAATGTGATGAAATCGTTAAAGAAGCTCATCGTATACTAGAAAAAATCGATGATCAAGTCTATATCAAAGTACCCGTATCATATGAAGGAATCAAAGCCATCAAAAAACTAAAAGCAGAAGGAGTCAATGTGACAGCAACAGCTGTTTATGATTTGATGCAAGCCTATATGGCCTTGGCAGCAGGAGCAGACTATATTGCACCTTATGTCAATAGAATAGGGAACCTAGGAAATGATCCAATGGAACTGATCAATGAATTATCTAATAGAATCGTACAAGATGGTTATGATTGTAAGATATTAGCAGCAAGCTTTAAGGGAGTACAACAAGTAAGAGATGCTTTCAATTATGGAAGTCAAGCTATTACAGCACCAGTAGAAGTATTAAAACAAATTTTTGCGAATCCAAGTATTGAAAAAGCGGTAAATGATTTCAATAGTGATTGGTATGATGTTTATGGAGAAGGTAAAGGAATTTGTGATTTATAATAAAAGAAATGCTCAAGTTCATTTGAACGGAGCATTTTTTAATATTCTTTTTTGTTTAAAAGTTTTAAACTAATGTGATAAGAAATTATATTACAGATGAATGTGAATATAACAGTTGCAAGTGTTACCATAGATAAATGATTTTCTATAAGTGAATCAATAATTGTTTCTAAATCAAAACCAGTGAATTTTGTTAGAAAATAAATTAGAGCTACAAATAAGAAGATACCACCAAAAACAATGATCATTGCAAGTTGACTTCTTTGTGCTTCAAAGTAGACTCCTACAGGAGTTATGATTGCAATCACAAAATAAGAAAACATAAGTGTTAGTAGGCAACCTTGTAGAAAATCACTATTTAGAAAATGAAATGATTGTTGAATACGATAGTAACCTATACTTGAAATACAAATCGCAAAGAATAGAAAAAGTAATCCTAATAAAATACCTAAGCTATATTTTTGTTTAAGATAATCTTCTTTTTTTATAGGCAAAGTAAATAAAGATGTAAAGCCATGATTGATACTATCATAACTAATTGTACTCATTAAAATGATACCTGGAAATACACTGAAATAACCTAAAACAAAGGTGGGTTTCTTATAGAAATAAGAAGAGCCAAAACCAAATAAAACAAGAAAGAGAAAGAGTAATTTGCTTTCTTTGATATATGAAAAATCTTTAATAAATAGTCCCTTCATTTTATTCACCCCTTAACATCATAGAAAATAAAGTATCAAAATTATTCTTTTCAATAATAATTTCTGGATAGTTTTCTTGATAGAATTGTTTTTGATTTGTTAAAGCAGTATAACCATAATTTTCTTTTCTCGTCTTTATAAAGTAATTATGATCTACTTGATTAAATTGTTCTTCTGTTAATTTTAACAAACCATATTGATCTAATAAACAATCCGTTGTTTCATGGAATATAAATTTGCCATCATCAATCATATAAATATCATCACATAGACCTTCTAAATCAGAAGAAATATGAGAACTAATTAAAACTGAACGGTTTTCATCTTCTTCCATAAATTCTCGAATTAAGTCAATGATTTCTTCTCGAGCAAGAACATCTAAACCATTTGTTGGTTCGTCGAGAATAAGAAATGAGGCATGATGTGATAAGGCAATTAAAACATTGAGTTTTGCTTTCATACCGGTAGAGAATTCATTGATTTTTTTATCTAAAGGAAATTGATATTGTTTACATTTTTGTAGAAAGTAATCTAAATCAAAATCTTTATAGGTGTTATTTAAAAGATTTATTAAATCTTTCAATTTAAGATATTCACATAAAGAAATATTAGCTAGTGTACAACCAATTTTATTTTTATCAACATCTTTATAATCTTTATCTAAAAGTGTAATATCACCAGAATCGATATGAATGAGATTTAAAATAACTTTAAAAAGTGTAGTTTTTCCTGAACCATTTTTTCCTATTATTCCAGTAATGGAACCGGGTTTTATTTCTAATGAACAATCTAAATGAAAATGTGAATAAGTTTTTTGAATATGATTAACTTTTAACATATTACTCCTCCATTAATAGTTCTAGCATTTCTTTAATTTCTTCATAACTCACACCAGCTTGTTTTCCTTTTTGAATGGCTTTTTCTAAATAATCTTCTATCTCTTTTCGTGCTTCTTCTAGAAGTGTTTCTTCATTAACAGCAAGAATAAAAGTTCCTTTACCATGAATTGTTTTAGTAAGACCTCCGTTTTCTAAAAAATCATAGGCTTTTTTTACAGTAAGAGCACTAATTTGTAATTCTTTAGCAAGACTTCTTACAGAAGGCAAAGCATCATTTTCTTTTAAAGTGTGGTTATTGATTTGTTTCTTTATCTGATCGACAATTTGTTCATAAATTGGAATCATAGATGAGTGATTAATAATTATGCGCATATAAGTCCTCCTCCATCTATAAACAGTATATAACAGTATAAAACAGTTTGTCAACTGTTTGGGCAATCCAGCCAATGAAATAGTGAGAGAACGATGATAAAATAAGGCAGAAGGAAGATGAAGATGATGAGTAATCATGTTATTGGATATGGAATGAATGAGGTTGTAGAAACAGCAGTTACCATGTTTTAAAAACCTGAGATAAGCGTAAATACTTGCAAGAAAATTATTAATGCATGCCTTGATAGTTCATGTAGATATGATAGGAATAAATATGAAACTATAGAGTATCTTTATGAAGATTATTATGGAAATTGTCTGAAAAAAATTGAAAAAAGGAAGATCAAGTTGTACTTGGGCGTTGGGAAATTCCTAGTGAAATTAGAGAAGCTATTGTAGCACCACAAATTTGTAAAGAATGTTATAACAAGTTGTCTCAAAAATATGATATGGAAAAAGCATTTGTTCCTGACGATGAAAAGCATGTGGTAAATTTTATATTTTTTGTTGAGGTATTTTATTTAAAAGATATAATAGTTGAAAAAGGAGTGTTGAATATGACTGAAAAAGAAAAGATGGAAGCAGGTTTATGGTATGATGCGAATAATGATCAAGAACTCATAGATCAAAGATTAGTTTGTCAGGATTTATGCTTTGCATTAAAACAATTAAAACCAAGTGATGAAAAAAGAAATGAAATAATTGAAAAGATTTTAGGATATTTTCCAGAGAATCTTGTTTTGTTAAGTCCTTTTACAGCGGATTATGGAAAAAATATAAAATTAGGAAAGAATGTTTTTGTGAACATTAATAACTATTTTATGGATGGGGCATCCATTGAAATAGGTGATCATGTTTTTATTGGTCCTTCTTGTGGGTTTTATACAGCGAATCATCCATTGAATTATACAAGAAGAAATCAAGGACTAGAAAAAGCTTTACCAATTAAAGTAGGGAATAATTGTTGGTTTGGGGCCAATGTTTCTGTGATGCCAGGAGTTACCATTGGTGCGGGGTGTGTGATTGCAGCAGGAGCAGTGGTGACTAAAAATATGCCAGACAATAGCCTGATTGCAGGTGTTCCAGCAAAAGTCATTAAAACAATTGAACAATAAAAATGACCTCCATTGGAGGTCATTGCCTTTTATTTTAATAAACCTAATTCAATCATTTTTAATCCGATGTCTACAGAGTTATAAGCAGCACCTTTCATTAATTGGTCACCTGTAATCCATAAACTTAAAGCGTTATCTTTATATAAATCTTTTCTAACGCGTCCAACGTGAGTTAATTCATCACCAATAAAGCTTGTTGGCATTGGATATACTTGGTTAGCTAAATCATCACATAAATCGATACCTGTACTATTTCCTAATAATTCAAAGACTTTATCCATATCGATTGTTTTTTTAGTTTCAATATAGATTGATTCACTATGTCCACGTAAAACAGGAACACGTACACAAGTCGCATTGACTTCAATATCTTTATTGAAGATTTTTTTAGTTTCATTAACCATTTTCATTTCTTCTTTACTATATCCATTTGATAAATCAAATTTATCAACTTGAGGAATACAGTTGAAAGCAATTGGAAAATGTTTTTTATCTCCAGCACAAGGTAATGTTTTAGCAACAGGTTCTTTACCATCTAAAACTTCTTGGCTTTGACGATAAAGCTCTTCCATACCAGCAACACCAGCACCAGATACAGCTTGGTAAGTAGAAACAACGATTCTTTCAATATCAAATTCATCATTTAATCTTGTTAATGCACTACACATCATAATTGTTGTACAGTTTGGACAAGAAATAATTCCATGATGATTTACTAATGCTTCACCATTTACTTCAGGTACAACTAAAGGAACATTAGGATTCATTCTAAAATGTGAAGTATTGTCAATATTCACACATCCAGCTTCTACAGCATATTTCATATATTTTTCTGAAATGCTTCCACCAGCAGACCAGAAAGCAACTTCAACACCTTCAAAACTGTTTTCAGTTAATTCTTCAACAACAAATTTATGTCCTTCAAATTCGATTTCTTTTCCAGCACTTCTTGCAGAAGCTAATAATTTAATACTTTCAAAAGGAAAGTTAAATTGGAAAACACATCTTAACATTTCACGACCAACGGCACCAGTAGCACCTACAATAGCAATTTTAAATTTTTTCATTTTTATAATCTCCTTATCCTCTTACTTTGAAAATAACAGCATTTTCATCATTTAATTTATTTTTTAAATCAGCTAATTCAATTTCTTCTGTTATATAAATATGATCATCTTTTTCACTATAGTATGTTTCATAAGGAATATCTACAGGTTTAGATGCTCTTACATAATAGCGTGAAGAAGAAATAGGGTAAACATGTTTACAATCTTCATAATCATGTGACCATCTTTCTACTTGGTGTGTTTTCATGATATCACTGACAACAGCTGAAGCAGTGACATAACGTCCAGCACCACGACCATAATAGATGATGTTATTAACATAATCGTTATCGATTTCAACAACGTTGTAAGAATCCATAACATTAGCAACAAGTTCATTTAAATTAACAAGTGTTGCGGAAACATCAATTCCTAAACCATCTTTAACAGGTTTTGCTTGAGCAATCATTTTAAAACGATAACCTAATTTTTTAGCATAGTCCATATCAAGCTTTGTCACATTACGAATACCACTTGCTTGAATTTGATCAAAATCAACAAATTTTTGATAACCATTTTGTGCTAAGATACAAATTTTATGAGCAGCATCAATTCCATCTAAGTCTAAAGCAGGATTAGCTTCAACATATCCTAAACCATCTGCAATTGATAAGGCTTCATCAAAATCAAGATTTTCATTTTCCATTAAAGTTAAAATAAAGTTTGTTGTTCCATTTAAAATACCAACAATTTCTTTGGTATTATTTGCAATCAAACTTTCTTTTTGACTTGCTAGAACAGGAATACCTCCCCCTACAGAAGCTTCATAGAAAATATGTACATCATTTGCTTTAGCAGTTTGGAAAATTTCTTTTCCATAATGAGCTAATAAAGCTTTATTAGCTGTAACTACATGTTTTTTGTTATTTAATGCTTCTAAGATAATGTTTTTCGCAATTGTTGTTCCCCCAATAAGTTCAACCACGACATCAATTTCCTCATCATTAATAACATCATGATAATCTTTTGTATAGATGATTTCCTTAGGTAAGTCTACTTCTTCAAGACCACACCCGTATTTAACAACAATTTCTTGTTTCATTTCTTTTTCTAAACGTGTTTTTTCATTTGTAAGAATTTCAATGACCCCATATCCTACAGTACCAAGTCCAATAACACCTATTTTCATGATAGTCCCCCTTATAATAAAAATAGACCAAATGGTCTATTGAAAACTTAACATAAACAAACCATTATTCTTGAGCTTTATTTTTTAAATGCATCAATAATAGTTTTAATGGTTATCATAGTTAAGCCTCGCTTTCTTTACTTTTTTGATATAATAGCATGATTGTATACAGTAGTCAATTTTTTCTCATAGTTTCTTTCCTTATATTATATTAATAATAAAATCTTGGATTGTTGACTTTGTATACAATATTCAATATAATAAATTCAATTATTGGAGGATATAGCGATGAATAAGACATATGTAAGTACGCGTAATCATCAAGATCAAATCAATTTCTATCAAGCAATTGTACAAGGAATTGGTGATGATGGGGGATTGTTAGTTCCTAATTTTGATTTTCAAAAATTAGATTTAAATAAATTAGTTCAATTAAATTATGTAGATTTAGCAACAGAGGTGATTTCAACTTTTGTTCCTGAAGATGGTAAAGAACTTATCCATCAAGCATGTTTAAATGCATATGGAAAAGGTTTATTTCCAAAAATTGTTGTTCCTGTAAAAAAAGCAGGAGATGTTTATGTAGCTGAATTATTCCATGGACAAACAGCTGCTTTTAAAGATATGGCATTATCTTTATTACCACATTTAATGACTGTATCTTTAAAACAATTAAAAGAAGATCGTGAAGTCATGATTTTAGCAGCAACAAGTGGTGATACTGGTAAAGCTGCTTTAGAAGGATTTAAAGATGTTGAAGGAACATGTATTAAAGTATTTTATCCATTAGATGGAGTAAGTGCGATTCAACAACAACAAATGGTTTCTCAAGAAGGAAAAAATGTTAAAGTTGTTGGAATTCATGGTAACTTTGATGATGCTCAAAGTGCTGTAAAAGTAGCGTTTGGAGATAAAATGTTAAAAGAAGTAAGTGATCAACATCATGTTTTCTTATCTTCAGCTAACTCAATTAATGTAGGACGTTTGATTCCACAAATCGTATATTATTTCCATAGTTATTTTGAACTTGTAAGAAATAAAGAAATTGAAATGGGTGATCAAGTAAACTTCTGTGTGCCTAGTGGAAACTTTGGAAACTGTTTGGCAGGATGGTTTGCGAAAAATATGGGTCTTCCTGTTAATAAATTTATTACCGCATCTAATAAGAATAATATTTTAACTGATTTCTTTACAACAGGTAAATATGATGCTAATAGGGAATTCTTTAAAACAAATGCACCAGCAATGGATATTTTAGTATCAAGTAACTTAGAAAGACTTGTATGGTATATGTCTGGAAAAGATGGTGATAAGGTTAAAGAATACATGGAAAAATTAAAAGCAGATGGTATTTATGAAGTTGATGATGAAACATTTGCACGTATTCAAGATCAATTTAAAGCAGGATATTTAAATGAAGAAGAAGTTTTAAAAACAATTAAAGATTGTTATGAAGATAATGGTTATGTTTTAGATACACATACAGCATGTGGTTATGGTGTATTAAAACAATATCAAAAGGAAACTGGAGATCAAACTAAAACAATCTTACTTTCAACAGCTTCACCATATAAATTCCCTGAATCTGTTTATAAAGCATTATTCAATGAAGAATTAAATGTTTATGATGCAATTGAAAAATTAAATGAAAAAACAGGTGTAGCAGTACCTAAACCATTAGTTGGAATTAAGGATAGAGAAGTGCTACATAAAACACATATTGATAAAACAGAAATTATTAATTTTATTAAATCAGAAATGGAAGGACTTTAAAGAATGAAAGTCAAAGTCAAAGTACCAGCAACAAGTGCCAATTTAGGACCAGGATTTGACGTTGCTGGATTAGCGTTAACTTTATATAATACCTTTACTTTTGAATTAAATGAAGGTGGATTAAATATTACAGGTTGTCCAACACAATTTTGTAATGAAGAAAACTTAACATATCAAGCTTTTAGCCAAGCAGCTCAAAGCTGCGGTTTAGATTTTAAAGGTGTCAATATTCATTGTGAAAGTCAAGTTCCTTATACAAGAGGTCTTGGAAGTAGTTCAACATGTATTGTGGCAGGAATCGTTGGAGCTTTTGCTTTTAAAGACAAAACAGATGATCGACAAGAAATTCTTGAACTTGCGACCAAGATTGAAGGACATCCAGACAACGTTGCACCAGCTATTTTTGGTGGTTTAACAGTTTCGGTCATGGAAGAAGAACAAGTACTTACATTAAATGTTCCTGTAAAACATGAATATCGTTTTGTAGCTTTAATTCCACCATTTACTTTATCTACTGAAGAATCACGTAAAGTGTTACCACAAACATTAGATCGTCAAGATGCAATCAAAAATGTTTCCCATTTAGCTCTTGTCGTTGCTTCTTTGATTAATGGTTATGATGATGGTTTAAAATTAGGATTTAAAGATCGTTTACATCAACCTTATCGTGGTAAGTTGATTCATAATTATGATGAAATTATGAATGTTTTAGAAAACGATGAAAATGTTTTAGGATGTTATTTATCAGGGGCAGGACCTACTTTAATGGCAGTTATTCGTGAAGAAGATAAAATGGGTGTTGTTCGCTTAAAAGAAGAGCTTGGATCATTATTAAATGATTGGGAAGTTATTAAATTAGAATTAGATCATAAAGGTTATACTTGTGATTATGAATAAGGGATAAGGAGATTTTACTCCTTATCTTTCTTTTTTTCTTCAATAATGCTTAGATAATCAATACTTTTTTCTAAAAGTTTAGAAAGTAATTTCCAAGTATCGAGGGACATTTCTCTTTCGTTATTCTCATAGTGAGAGTATGTACGCGGGGATACATGGATCAATTTAGCTATGTCTTTTTGTTTTAAATCTTTATCCTCCCTGGTATTTTTTAAATTAATATAAATATATTTCTTCTTTTTAGTCATTTTTTACCTTTCTTTATTTCTCTACTAACACGCTATAATCATAGTATCAACGGAGTATGGAGTGTTCTTATTTTCATTATATGGAAAGATTAATTAGAATTGTTGTAATGGAACAATTTGGTCTTTTTTTTGATAAATTCATCATTTAGACACATTATTTGTTATAATGAAAAATACATGGAGGTATTAATATGGAAGGTATTACAGAAATTGATAAAACTGAATATATAGATGAATGTAAAGAAATTGTAAGAAATGAAATATCAGAGGAATTATCTGATGAAATGCTTACAATTGTAACAAATGAAATTATGGATACATGTTTATTTATTGGTGGAGATTTTAAAAAAGAAAATATCATCGATATTACAAAACAATATGTCACAATGGGTGGCATTCGAAGAATCAAGAAAGCACATGAGGGTATTTAAAATGCAACATTATTGTGAAATACCAACACCAAAAGGAACGCTTAGAGGTTTTTTTCATAAACCTAATCAAGATAAACATCCGGTTTGTTTGATTTTTCATGGCTTTACGGGACAAAAAACAGGAACAAAGTTTTCTTATGTTCAATTATCCCGTATGTTAGAATCAAAAGGAATAGCATCATTTCGTTTTGACTTTTTAGGAAGTGGAGAAAGTGATGGTAATTTTGTCGATATGACTTTTCAAGATGAACTTTCTTGTGCAAGAGTGATTTTAGAAGAATGTTTAAAAATGGAAAATTGTACTGAAATCTATGTTTTAGGTCATTCAATGGGTGGCGCTATTGCTAGTGAACTTGCTAAGCTTTATCCAGATGTGATTAAAAAGATGGTCTTATGGGCACCTGCTTTCAATTTACCAGATGCGCTTCATTATTTAACAGGACAAGTTGAAAGAGCGAAAACTTATGATCATGGTGGGTATGAAATATCAGATGATTTTGTAGAAGATATTTTAAAAAGAGATTTTTATCAAGAATTAGATACTTATCAAAATGATTTACTTGTGATTCATGGAACAAAAGATACAACAGTTCCTTATGAAATCAGTAACAAATACATGAAACTATTTCATAAAGGAACAAAGTTTGTTTCGATAGAAGATGGCAATCATAATTTTGATAAACTATCTGATATTAAACAAGTTTTAAAATTAACTTTAAAATTTTTTGAATAATGTGTTTAGCACATTATTTTTTTATCAACAAATTTGTTGTAATATAATACTATACATTATATAATATTATTGTAAAAAGAATAGGAGGGCAAATATGATATTTAATACAGGGGCTGCTTTGTTAGACGCCATTGTTTTAAGTGTTGTCGCTAAAAAAGAAGAAGGAACCTATGGTTATAAAATTACACAAGATGTGAGAAAAGGAATCGATGTTTCAGAATCGACACTCTATCCTGTCCTTAGAAGATTACAAAAAGATGATTGTTTAGAGACATATGATAAACAAATTGATGGTAGAAATCGAAGATATTATAGAATTACAGATAATGGAAAGAATAAATTAGAGATGTATAGAAATGAATGGATAAGTTATACAGAAAAAATTAATTCATTATTAAAAGGAGGGGATAATAATGAATAAGGAACAATTTTTAGATGAATTGGAAAAATTATTACAAGATATAGATTCAATAGAAAGAGATGAAGCACTTAATTATTATCGTGATTACTTTGAAGATGCAGGAAGTGAACATGAACAAGAAGTTATAGATGAATTAGGAACACCTGAAAAAGTTGCACAAACAATTAAAGAGGGACTTGATATAAATGAGCAAGAAAATGAAGAAGTAATTCATTATAATGAAAGAAATACACGTATATTAAGAGGAATCATTGTTGTTTTATTAGTTTTACTTATTTTACCAACAATTGGTGGTGTTGGTGGTTTAGTAGTAGCAGCGTTTGGTTTATTTCTTTCAATTGTATGTATCGGTATATTTGGTACATTTGGATTGTTATGTGCTTTAGTTGCTTTAGTTGTTGTTGCTATTAAAATGTTTATGGATGGTTTAATTGCTGGTGGTCTTATTTGTTTAGGTGTTGGTTTATTATTATTTTCTTTAAGTTATTTAACTTCTTTAATGACAGTCAGTATTTTTAAATATTTACCCCAAGCATTTAGAGCACTCATTGATTTAGGTAAAGATATTTATAATAAGGTGGTGGGTTAATATGAAAATTTATAAATGCATTGCACTTGTAACATTAATTCTTGGTCTTGCTTTATGCGTTGGTGGTGTTTTGATGAATGGCTTAGATCAATTACCTGGTGAAGCACAAAAAGTAACGAATTATGTTAAATTTAAATCTTTTGGTAAAGCAAAAGATGTTAATTTGGAATTAGGTGTTGATGCTCATTGTAACCTTGATTTAGAATTATCAGCATTAAATGGTAAAATCGTTTATTATGATGGAAATACAATTAAAGTAGAAGGAAGTCATGTTAATAAAGATTATGATTTTAAATATAATGGACAAGTTGCAGATATTTCTTTTACGGGTGTTACTCGTAAAAAAGAAACAAGTAACCTTACTTTATATATTCCAAGAAATATTCAATTTAATCACATTGATTTAGATATTGATGCCTCAAAGATTACAATTGAAGATTTACAATGCAATCAATTAGAAATGGAAAGTGATACAAGTAAAGTAACAATCAAACATTTACTTGTTAAAGGAAATACTGATATTTCTAATGATATGGGGGATCTTGAGATTTCAAATTTAGATACGTATAACTTAGATTTAGAAAATGATATGGGAAATGTATCTTTAGTGATGACAGATACAAGAGATCAGTATAAAGTGACAAAAGATGGAAGTATGAGTTCTATTCATATAAGTGATGCAAGTCAAGTAATAGGAAATAAAAATATTGATATCGATACAGATATGGGAAATGTCACAATTCATTTTAAGGGGGAATAATAATGAATAAAAAGTTATATCGTTCAACTAAAGATAAGGTATTAGCAGGTGTATGCGGAGGACTTGGAGAATATTTTGATGTAGATCCAACGCTTGTAAGACTTGCTTGTGGTTTGCTTTGTTTATATGCAGGAACAGGACTTCTTGCCTATGTTGTTGCAGCATGTATTATACCTGTAGATCCAAGATAGTTTTAGAATAAAAAATATTCGATTTTGTCGCATTATTTTGTTGACATTGATATTGTGATTTCATATAATTAAAAAGGTTTCATAGGCAAAAACCTTTTAAAGTCCCCGGTAAGGATAAACAAAGGAGAAAAGAAAAAGATGAGACAAACAACAATGGCAAATGCTGCCACAATCGAAAGAAAATGGTATGTAGTTGACGCAGCTGGACAAACATTAGGTCGTTTAGCTTCAGAAGTTGCTACAGTGTTAAGAGGGAAAAATAAACCTACTTACACACCACATGTTGATACTGGTGATTATGTAATCATTATCAATGCTGACAAAGTAGTTATGACAGGTAAAAAATTAGAAAACACTAAATATTACCGTCATTCAGGATGGTTAGGTGGTCTTAAAGTTAAGACAGCTAAACAATTCTTAGAACAAAATCCAACAGGATTTGTTGAAGCAGCAGTTAAAGGTATGTTACCACATAACACTTTAGGTAGAAAACAAGGAATGAAATTATTTGTTTATGCTGGTGATAAACATCCTCATGCAGCACAAAATCCAGTAGAAATGAAAGTGAAAGGGTAAGGTGAAAGATAATGGCAAACGTACAATATAGAGGAACAGGTAGAAGAAAATCTTCTGTAGCACGTGTTATCTTAACACCAGGTACAGGAAACTTCGTTATTAATGGAAAAGAAGCTAGAGAATATTTAGCATCAGACGTATTAAACATGATCGTTAATCAACCATTAGAATTAACAAACACTAAAGACAAATTTGATGTAACTGTTAATGTTTATGGTGGAGGGTACTCAGGACAAGCTGGTGCAATCCGTCATGGTGTTGCTAGAGCTTTATTACAAGCTGGTGACGATTATAGACCAACATTAAAAGCTGCAGGATTCTTAACTCGTGATTCACGTGTTAAAGAACGTAAAAAATATGGTCTTAAAAAAGCACGTCGTGCTCCACAATTCTCAAAACGTTAATTTATACGTTTATTCAGAGAAATTCAAAGAAACTCAAATCGGCAAAACCCTTATATTTATGGGAAAAACTCGATTTGGGTTTTTTTCATTTTTTATAAAATAAAAACGGTATGCAACTTATATGCAATACGTATGCAACAAAGTTATCACCTCATATTCTCAAATATGCAACAAATAAAAATGGAATGACCTAATGAGTGTCATTCCATTCGTTCATTTTTTCTTCTAATAAATTAAAATTGAAATAAGCAAATTTAATTATGTTTGTTTTCTTTTGATAATTGATAATACTTATGGTTTTATCAAAAATTGTTTTTTTCTTTCTTTTGCAAAATTCATACTCTTTTGCAAGTAAGTCTCGATCTTTATGGTTACGTATATCAATTTCATGATAACAGTTATTTGCAACAGGAATTGCTTTTTTTAAATCAATAACAGATAATAGTTTTTTGATTTCGCCATTGCCTATATCTTTAATAATATCTAATTTATGTACTTCTGTTTTGTTTATGTTTTCGTAAATAACCAAGTAATCAGCACCATTATTTTTCAATTTTAAATGTTTTGGTTTTGCGGAGGTTAAAGGAACAAAATAAGGAATTGAGTTATTGTATATAATGATTCCTACATAGGGTTTATTTTCATAATCATGACGTTGCTTATTCAAATAAACTTCAGAATCATAAGAATATAAGTATTTAATATGATCTATATCTATAGTATAAAATTTCACTTTAATCACATTCACTTTTTGTAAAATAAAAGGAAGGATTTGCATCCTTCCACACTTTAACGCCCTACACTTGTGGCGGTAGGAGCCGTACTGTTCGGTAATTTCTACCTTCAAATAAATTATACACAATTAAGTGTACAAGTCAATTATTAATATTGACTTATACATTATATTCATATTACTTATTTTTTATACTTTCTGGATAGTAAATACTATTAACTGCATCAATCAACAAATTAATATCAATATGTGTATAAACTTTTTCGGTCAAGCTCATTGCTCCTTTATGTCCAACAATCATTTTTTGATATGTAGGAGATACTTTCGCTTCAGCTAATAATGAAATACAGGTATGTCTACAACAATGAGGTGTTTGATCAAATCCAAGTTGTACCATTAATGGGAGAAAATAGCTATCATAGTAATTTCTATATTTGAATTGTTTATTTTCTTCGGTGTGTAATAAATATTCTCAATTATGCAACAAATTGGATTTTGAAAACAACTTGCATATTAAAATACTAAATGCTATAATCTAATTGCAAGTTAGAGATCATTGTATCAATGCAAAAAGGTAAGAATGTGTCAGATTCTTACCTTTTTTGAAATTTTAGAGTGTTCTTAGTACTAGGCTCGTTATCGTTTGAATGTCTTGTCCAACCATTTGCATATGTAGTATACTAATACACCTGCCACGACAGATATTATTAAGTTAGAAATCATTGTATCACCTCCTTTCAGGGGAGGACGATAACAAAGTAATTATATCAAATATTGTCGATAATGAATATGAAATGCTAAGTTAAATTTAAAATATACATATACAATATATTTATTTTTTTGTATAGATTAATTAGTGATGTTGTTCTTCCCTGAAAACATAAAAAATTAATAATATATTTTTAGGTTTGTTAATAAAGTTTTAAAGCGTTTTGACAATGCAACTTATGTGCAACAAAATTACGCTATCTCCCTTAATTTATCGTGTTTTGTAATTCTCAAAATGTTAGTAATAACTTTTATGAGATATCTAAAGAAGTATTTTAACTTTGTAAGAAGTTTGAATACTTCTTTTTTTTAAAATAAGGATATACTGACAATAATGAATATAGTAAAGAATGGTTAAATTTGAAACTTTGTATTACCATAAGAAATCAATAATATTATTACAATGGGTAGAAAATAAAATTACCTAGATGTTGGTTGAAATATTGGAATATAGTAGAATGTAAATTTGAAAGAAATTTATATTTGTGTAGGTATAATAAATGATAACGTGTGAAAATGCTTCATTATATCAATATACTCTATGATAATAAAAGTGCTTCTCACGGTACCTTAAATAACAAAATTTATAAAATAGTACCATGAATTTAGGGTTTATGCTATGATAGTGGTAAAGATTGGAGGAAAAATCATGTTTAATAATGTGTATCCAAGAGAAAAGTATTTAAAAAAAATCCGTCCGTTTTATGATTCGGATATTATAAAAGTAATTACCGGCATTAGAAGGTGTGGAAAATCATTTATTTTAAAAGCTATTATGAATGAGTTGATTGATAGAGGAATCCCAAAAACACAAATTATTTATATTCCTTTAGATAGAAGAGGGTACAAAAATATAAAAACTTCTGAAGAACTCGAAACAAAAATAGAATCTATGCTAGGTGATGATGAAAATTATTATTTATTTATAGATGAAGTGCAAAATGTTTTTGGGTTTGAAAGTGTAATTCATGCATATGCTGAAGAAGGATATTCAATATTCCTTACTGGTTCAAATTCTTATTTACTAAGTGATGAAATTTCAACAAAACTTACAGGTAGGTATCTAAACTTTGAAACTTTTACACTAGATTTTTCAGAGTATTTAGAAATGAAACGATTCTTTAAAAAGAAAATAGATCAAGATATATATGTTGAGTTTGAAGAATATATTTTAAATGGAGGCTTTCCAAAAACTATAGAGTTTGATGATATTCAAGCAAGGCAAACATACACTAGAGGAATTATATCTGAAATTTTTGAAAAAGATGTTAAAACAAGAAAAAGAATTTCAAATGTTCCAGTATATGAAAGAGTACAATCTTTTCTTTTAAATAATTATTCAGCACCATTTTCGCTAAGTAATCTGCTTGAATGTTTGGAAAAGGAAGGATATAAAACAAAGGCAACAACAGTTAGAGGTTATATCGAAGATTTAAAAAAAGCAAAAATAATATATGAGTGTAATCGCTTTGATCTTAAAAGTAAAAAATCTTTAAGAAGAGAACAAAAATATTATTTATCAGATTTGGCTATATATTTTGCTATGAATACGGATAATAGATTGAGTTATGGACCTTCACTTGAAAATATGGTTTATTTATATTTAGCGAGCCAAGATTATCAAATTAGCATTGGTAAAATAGGTAAATTGGAATGTGATTTTATTACACGGAATACGAGTGGTGATTACGCATATATTCAAGTTACTTATACCATGCAAGGTGAGGATATAAAAGCCACAGAACGGATTAAGGAGAGAGAGTACCGACCATTTAGAAAAATAAGGGATGGTTATCCTCGCTATATTGTTTCATTAGATAGATTTCGTGATCAACAAGAAGGTGTTCATCATATAAATGCTATTGATTTGTTTTTAGGTAAAGAAAAAATATAATGTGTAATAAGTTATTTTACATTGTTTTGACAATTCGACTATTATGTAACAAAGTTATCAAATATGCAACAAATTGGATTTTGAAATCAACTTGCACATTAAAATATTAGATGCTATAATCTAATTGCAAATTGGAATGCAATTAACATCAAAACGAAAAGGTAAGGAATGGTACGCCTTACCTTTTCTATTTTTAAGAGTTAGCTATTGTAGGAAAATAGTCATTTATAAATATAATATGGTTTACAATACAATTGTTAGAATTTTTTTTATTAGAACTATATTATTATTTTCCGGCTACACAACCGCTATCAACAGGAAGTATAACACCATTTATAAAGGATGATGTATCTTCACATAAGAATAGTGCTGCATTAGCAATATCTTCTGGTTTTCCTAAATGACCAGCTGGGTTTGATTCTTCTGCTTGTTTATAAGCTTCAGGCGCAATTTCTTTAAGTGAATTTACTAATTCAGTTTCAATAGTACCTGGGGCAATAGCATTAATAGTAATATTAGATGTTGCGTAATCAAGTGCAGCTGCTTTTGTGATACCCACAACACCATGTTTTGCTGCACAATAGATTGAATTTCCTTTGACCCCTAATAGTCCAGCACCTGATGTAGTGTTGACAATACGTCCAAAACCATTTTCTTTCATTATTTTTATTTCTTCAATCATACAGTTTGTAACAGCTATTAAGCAAATTCCAATTACTTTATTGACTTCTTCACTAGTACATTCATCAAGTGGTTTTGCTGGAATACCAAATCCTGCATTATTCATAGCGTAATCTAGTTTTCCAAATTGTTCTTTTATCCATATATAGGCACTTTTGATTTCATCAATATCAAATAAATTAACATGTTTATAAACAACTTTTTTTCTTTGATCACATAATTCTTTTGCCAAAACTTCTCCTTTATCGTCTTGAACATCAAAAATAATAACTTGACAACCTCTATCAGCAAACATGCGAACCATAGCTTTTCCTATTCCGCTTGCTCCACCAGTAATTAATACAATACGATTTTTCATTTTTCTACCTCCAAATTTGATTATATATAAATTATAATTTATGGAGTAACTCTATAGTCAAGGAAGGTTTTATTTATCTAATTTAGGTATGATTGCTTCTAAATATACATGAAATTGCAGAAATAAATCTTGTATGATATAATTCTATATCAATAAAACATAGGAGTAACTTAAATGTTAAGGAGTTTAGATTATGAAAATTAGTGATGCAGCTAAATTGTTGGGAATCTCTACAGATACAATACGTTATTATGAAAAAGAAGGAGTTATTACTCCAAAAAGAACAAGTAAAAATAATTATCGTGATCTAGACAATAGAGATATTATTTCATTATTGATTTGTATATATAATCGAAAAATTGGCTATTCTATGAAAGAATCGGTAGAATATGTTGAAGGTATACCAGTTTCTAAAATAACAGATATTTTAAATAAAAAAATTGATGAACTAGAGCTAGAAGTAAAAGAAACTAAAAATCTTATTAATTATTTAACAACTTTAAAAATGGAGTCAGAAATAGACTTTTATAATATTGGAAACTATTGGATTACTGTTGAACCTAAATGCTATTTATTGCCATATGCAAAAATTTCTCAATCAGAAATATGTTTTACTAAAGATAATCCAAGATATTATGCAAAATTATTTGAATATCTTCCGTTTATTAACCAAGCACAAGTAACTAATGTAGAAAATATATGTGATTCTCCACAAAGTGTAACAGAGTGGTTTTTTGTAATACCAGAAATTATTTATAATCAAATTCCTCAAGAATTTTTAGAAGATGCAAAAGTTATGCCAAGGAGACATTGTTTAAATACGGTTGTTATTAATGAAGATTGGGAATACCCAAATACTGAAATTTTTAGAGATATTTTTAATTATTTGAAAAAACACAATATTAAATCTTGTGGAATTGCAACAGCAACTTATCCAAATTACTATTTTCAAGAAAGTGGTAAAAAAGTACGTTATGCGAAAGTTAAAGTACCTATAGAATTGAAAGGCGTATAAAAAATATAGATTTTATAAAAGTGTGCATATTTATTTTTTTGTTTTATAATATGAATATATTTAGAAAAGGAGAAATTTTATGAAAAAGAAATATGAAGTTCTTTTTTATATCGATAAACTATCTACACAAAAAAATCAAAATAATCCCTCTAAAATGTTATTTTCAACGAAAGAATTAGCAAGTTATTTAAATATTCAACGTTCTAATTTATCTGCTATTTTGAATGAGTTAGTTAGAGAAAACAAATTAGAAAAAATATCTGGGAGACCTGTGCTTTATAAAATACATAATAAATTAGATGAAAATGATCTAATATTTAATCAACTTATAGGGGTTAATGGAGGCCTCGCTAAGCCCATTCAAGATATTAAATCAACGCTCTTATATCCTGGAAAAAAACCTATTATTTTATTGACAGGGGAAAGTGGTACGGGTAAGAGTTTATTTGCTAAAAAAATATATGAATTTTGCAAAGAAAAAGGACTTGTTAGTCAAAGTGGGCAATTAGTGAAGTTAAATTGTAAGTACTTTATGAATGATGAAACTATGATTAAAAATATATTTGTTGATTATAGAAAATCTACTATAGATAAAGCAAAAAACGGAATGATTTATTTTGATAACGTTCATTTAATACCAGAAAAATATAAATCAATTATATATGATTTAATTGAAATGAGTTCAATAAAAGAAAATAATTTTATGGTTGTTTTGTCATCTGATTACTTTAATGAAAATGATTTAAAAAGCAATGCTCTTGATAATATATCAATAAAAATTGATTTACCTTCTTTAGATAAAAGAGGATTGGTTGAAAGACTAGAAATAGTGCAAGAATGTTTTAAAAATGAAGCAAGAAAAATCGATAAATCGTTTGTTGTTGAACCTGAAACCTTAGAATGTTTATTGCTTTATCATTGTAAAAATAATATAAAACAACTTATAAATGATATTTCTAGTGCATGTTCACATGCTTTTTTGAAGAATTTAGATAATGATTCAAATGTTTATGTTTACCTTGACGATTTTCCAATCTATGTAAAAAAAGGATTTATTTTTTATAAAGAAAAGGACATAGAACTAAATAAAATTATTTCACATGATTTTTTATATTATTATTCAAAAGACACTATTGAAAAAGTAAAAATAAAAGAAAGTAATTATACTGTTTATGAACATCTTGAAAAACAAGGCACACGAAAAACTGATACCTCTCTTTTATTGAAAAATAGATATGAACAATTGATATCATATTATAGGCAATATATTGATAAAGAAAAAATAGATGAGTTGACCATTGGAAAATATGTTTCACAAGATATTATAGATATAGTAAAAGAATTTTTAGATAACTCATCACAAAAATTAAAAAGAATATTTACTCAAGATGTCTTTCTTATTTTATCGCTTCATTTGACAAAAATAATAAATAATAATCAAAATGAATATATAAACTTTGATTTAAATCAGGTAATAAATAAATATCAAAAAGAATATATATTAAGTTTAAAATTAATAGAAAATATTGGGAAAAGATATAAAATATCCATTCCATTAGGTGAAGCGATAAATGTAGTTTTAATTTTACTTTTGAATCAACTGAAAGAAACTGAAAATAAACCAGTATTACTGATTGCTATGCATGGAAAGAACGTTGCAAATTCTCTTGCTGGTGTTGTTAAACAAATGTCAAATAGTAATAGTGTTTATTCATACGATCTTTTATTAGAAAAGAAAATGCAAGTGGCTTATGAAGAAATGAAATCATTGATAGAGAAAATTAATAGAGGAAAGGGTGTATTACTTATATATGATATGGGTTCTGTAAAAACTATGGGTAAATTAATATCTAAAGAAACAGGTATAGATATTCGTTTTATTGCTGCCCCCTCCACAATACTTGCCTTGGAAACTGTAAAAAAGATGAGTTGTAACGATAATTTAGATGATATTATGTCTGGATTGGAACAAAGTTATCAACATTATTTTCCTACTATTGTTGAAAACTATTATCGCCAAAAAAAGAAAAATATTATTATCACTTTATGTATGAATGGCGAAGGTGGTGCTATTCAAATAAAAAAATATTTAGAAGATTCATTGGAATTACAAGATATTGATATTTTTCCATTATCAATGAGCAATCAAAAAGAATTACTGTTTAAAATTAATGAATTAAAAAAGTTATATAATATTTTATGCACAATGGGACCATTTGATCCTCAATTATATGGCGTTAAATTTATTTCAATAACTCAATTATTCAATACGCCATTAGATAAATTAACTTTATTAATTTCAAGTTCTGATCAAGATATTGTCATAAAAAAGAAAATAAAATATTCATTAATATTTAATAATATTGAGAAGCAAGCACCTAATATTGATATTGATATCTTGAAAAAAGTATTGCCAAAATTTATTCAGGAATTGGATCATCAGTATAAATTGTCCTATGATAAAAAGATAGGGATTATTATGCATCTTAGTGGAGTTATCTGTAGTTTGGTTGATAATATTCCAATTCCTAAAAAATTTAATTATAAAAATATAATTTTGACACATAAAAAAACTTATGAATATTTATATGATATATTAGAGATAATAGAAGAACCTTTTCATATTCGATTTTCTGATTCTGATATTGCAAGTTTGATTATGATTATCAAAGAAATTTAATACTTATTTTAGTAGCTTATTGTAAAGTAAGCTATTTTTTTATTTATTAGTGTATAAAGTGTATAAAAAATATTTAATAGTAATAAAAAGATAAAAATTTATTGCTTATAGAAATATAAATTAAAGTAAGAAATAAATAGGGATGAAGAAAAAAGTGTATAAATTTTAAAAAAAGTGTATAAATAAAATAAAATAGGCAAAATATGTTATTTGAATAAGAAGCGGTTACATTTTATACTACAGTTGTTAAGTAAAAAGAAATAAAAGATCGATCGAGTGTTCAATTTACTTTGACACTACCAAATTTAAAGAGAGGGAAGATTTATGAAAGTATTATTAATGTGTGCTAATGGTTTGTCGACAGGCATTTTAATGAATAAGATGAATCAATGGGCGAAACAAAATAACGAAGATTTAGAGGTAAAAGCAATTCCAATTGATGATTATTTAAGTGTTTATAAAGATTATGATGTCTTATTAGTGGGACCACAAATGAGATATAAAATTAAAGATGTTCAAAAAGCAGTAACTGATCGACCTTCGGCCGTTATTAATCCTTCAGATTATGCTTTGGGGAATGTTGAAAATATTATAAAAGAAATAAAAAGAATGATAAAGGAGGAAAAATAAATGGATAAGTTTATGCACTTTGTTGAAGATAAAATGTCTCCAATTGCTGATAAATTAGGGGAACAAAGACATTTATCTGCAATGCAAAAAGGTTTTATGACAGTATTGCCATTGATTTTTGTTGGAGCGGTATTTATGGTTATTGCTAATCCACCGGTAACTGCAGATATGGTAAAATCAGGAGGAATTTGGTCTATTTTTTCTGGGTGGCTTAATTTTGCAACAAAATATAAAATGACAATTTTAGTTCCTTATAATATGTCAATGGGATTACTAGCAATGGCAGTTGCTTTTGTTATTGCTGATAATTTAGCAACGTCATATTCAATGAAAGGTATTACTAGTGGTCTAACAGCTCTTGTTGTTTTCCTATTAGTTGCAGCACCTGCTAATTATTTAGCTTTAGCAGACGGAACAACTTCATTATTAATGAATTGTACATATTTAGGTGCACAAGGACTATTCACTGCTATTATTGTGGCTTTATTAACAGTGGAAATTACAAGATTCTGTGAAATACATAATATTACAATTCGTTTGCCAGAAATTTGTCCACCAGCATTAACAAATTCTTTTAGAACAATTGTACCTATGGTTATCAATGTTTCTATATTTTATATTTTAAGTTTGTTAAGTAGTAATTATTTAGGAGTATCGATTCCAGCGCTTATTGAAAAAGTTTTAGCAACTCCTATTGCTGCCGTTGACTCTGTTCCTGGATCATTATTCTTATGTGCATTTATGCTGCTATTATGGTGTTGTGGTGTACATGGGCAAATGGTTACAATGGCGCTTACTGCTCCTATTACAACAGCAGCTTTTACAGCCAATGCAGCATTAGTTGCAAAAGGACAAGCACCGATTTTTCATCCTATTTTTATGACATTAGGTATTGGATTTTTGGGAGGAACAGGAAACACATTTGGATTATGTGTTTTATCTTGTTGGAAAGCAAAATCACAACAATTGAAAGCTTTTGGAAAAGCTACAATTGTACCTAGTATTTTTAGAATTTCAGAGCCAGCGTTATTTGGTGCTCCAATTATGTTTAATCCTGTATTAATGATTCCATTTATTGCCAATGGATTAATTGTTGCTATTCTTTATTGGTTAGCATGTTCATTTGGTTTAGTGACAGCTCCTTATTTATTGATTAGTGGAACGTATCCTATTTTTTTAAGTATATTTGTTTATTGTCTAGACTGGAGAGTATTAGTTTTTGTAGCATTGATGATTCCATTAACATTAGCTATTTGGTATCCATTCTTTATTGCATATGATCACTCTTTATGCAAGAAAGAAGAAGCTACGAAATTAGCTGAGGAGGAAGCATAAAATGGAGACTTTGCCAAAAAACTTTTTGTGGGGTGGAGCAATAGCTGCTAACCAAGTAGAGGGCAGTTATAATGAAGATGGTAGAGGTCTAGCTAACATGGATGTGGTTCCAAGTGGAAAAAATCGTTTTCAATATATGTTTGGGAATGTAAAAGATCTTTCTTTTAAAGAAGATGAAAAATATCCGGTTTTAAATGGGATAGATTTCTATCATCGTTATAAAGAAGATATTGCATTATTTGCGGAAATGGGATTTAAGGTTTTAAGATTATCTATTTCATGGTCAAGAATATTTCCTCGAGGGGATGAAGAAAGACCGAATGAAAAAGGATTACAATTTTATGATGATGTTTTTAAAGAATTAAAAAAATATCATATCGAGCCTTTAGTGACACTATCTCATTATGACTTTCCACTTTATTTGGTGAAAGAATACGGTGGTTTTAAAAATAGAAAAATGATTGATTTTTATAAAAAGTATGTAACAGTTTTATTTAAGAGATATAAAGGCGTTGTTCATTATTGGCTTACTTTTAATGAAATCAATTGTACGCTAGTTTTACCTTATCTATCAGCGGGAGTGATTATAGATCAAAATGAAAGTAGAGAACAACAATTATACAATGCAACTCATCATCTTTTAGTAGCGAGTGCATGGGCGGTAAAAATTGGTCACGAAATTGATCCAACAAATAAAATTGGAAATATGTTTGCGGGAGGCACATGGTATCCATATACTTGTCATCCACAAGATATATTTGCAGCAATTACAAAAAATAGGGATGCATTCTTTTTTTGTGATGTACAGGCGAGAGGTTATTATCCTTCGTATAAATTAAGAGAATTAGAAAGAAAAGGTATTACTATTCCTTTTGAAGATGATGATAAAGAAATTCTTAAAAATAATACGGTTGATTTTCTTTCGTTTTCTTATTATGCAACTCATGTTGTTAGTGGAGACGAGAGAATAAATGAGGAGATAAAAAATAATCCTCTTGCTACTTTAAAAAATCCATATTTAGGTGAAATTTTATATAAAAGACAAGATGATCCAATAGGGTTACGCAATACATTGAATATGTATTATGATCGTTATCAAAAACCATTATTTATTGTTGAAAATGGTACAGGAACAAATGAAGTATATGTCAAAGGCAAAGAAATTAATGATGAAAGACATATTGAATATTATCGAGAACATATTAAAGCATTAAAGGATGCTGTTATTATAGATGGTGTTGAATTAATGGGGTATACAACATGGGGCTGCATTGATTTATTAAGTGCTTCATCTTGTCAAATGTCAAAAAGATATGGATTCATTTATGTGGATTTAGACGATAAAGGTCATGGGACAATGAATAGATATCGAAAAAAATCGTTCTATTGGTATAAAAAAGTAATTGAAACAAATGGTGAAAATCTAGATTAGTTTTATAATTTTTCTTCCTTGACAATATATAAAACTGAAATGAATTTTCGTTATGTACCTTGTATAACAAATTGGATTTTGAAATCAACTTGCACATTAAAATATTAGATGCTATAATCTAAATGCAAATCTGAGAACAATTGCATCAAACGAAAAGGTAAGGAGTGCCATTCCTTACCTTTTCTAGTATTTTAGAGTGTACTTAGCACTAGGCTGGTTATCGTTTAAATCTTTTGTCCAACCATTTGCATATGTAATAAACTAAAAACATGCCACGACAGATATTACTAAATCTGAGAACAACTTACACCACCTCCTTTCAGGGGAGGACGATAACAAAGTAATTATATAAAATATTGTCGATAATGAATATGAAATGCTAAGTTAAATTTAAGGTGTTTTAGTTAATGAAAGTATTGTGATGTGTTTGTTTACATCTTGATAATTGCTATTTTATAATGGGGATTACAAACTTGTTATAAAGGCGGAAAAAGGAGCAACTTTTTGTGGATTTTTAGATGTAGGTTCCATTGGAATTTCTAAACCTGAACAATGGTTTGATTTAAGAACATGGATAAATGAGGGATGTAGGGAGTTTCAAGAAGAAGATAATAGTGATTTAGGAAATGTTTATATTATAAAGTTACCAAAGGATAAATTAAAAGTTTTGGCTGAAACTAAAAGAATATTTGCTTTAAATATCAGTACAGGTACCCTTTATAAAAAGGTGAATAAATTACCATATGCAATAATGAAAGATGTTTATGAGTCAAAAGCAGATACATATATAGAACAAACGTCTTTTCCGGAATGTTATGAATTTAGAAGTAATTAAACTTGATGTTCAAATATTTCTTTTTTTTTAATAAAAGAGAATACCGTTTATAATGTGAATGAATAAAGATTTATTATGGAGGAGTTATGAAAGTATTGTGTTTTGGATCTGCTAATTTGGATCATGTATATAAAGTAGATCATTTTACGGTACCGGGAGAAACTCAAGGATGTCTTGAATATAATATTAAATGTGGAGGAAAAGGCGTTAATCAAGCGATTGCCATGGCATTTGCTGGTAATGATACTTATTTTGCGGGAATTATTGGTAGTGATAGTGGCTTATTGAAAGATGCTTTAGTAGATAAAGGTGTTCATATTGATTATATGAAGATTTCTAATAAACCAACAGGGCATGCAATTATTGAAGTTGATCAAAGTGGACAAAATCATATTCTTTTATATGGTGGAACAAATAAAGAAATTGATTTTGAATATATCGATGAGGTACTTTCTCATTTTTCAAAGGGTGATATTGTTGTATTACAAAATGAAATAAATAATGTTCCTTATATCATAGAGCGTTGTTATGAAAAAGAAATGAAAAGCTTTTTCAATGCAGCTCCTTATGATATAGCTGTTAAAAACTATCCTATTGAAAAAGTAACTTGGCTTGTTGTTAATGAAACAGAAGGAGCTGCATTAAGTAATGAAGAAGATTACGAAAAGATTATTCAAACATTAAAACAAAAATATCCTCATACCCACATTCTTTTTACAATGGGAAAAGAAGGAAGCAGAGTTTTAACAGATAAAGAAGATATAAAAGTAGAAGCACTAAAAGTAAATGCTGTTGATTCAATTCCAAATTATGAGGAAGTGTTTGAATAAATTCAAATGCTTTTTATTTTTAAATGAAAGGTAAACTTTTTCATGAAAAAATATGTTCAAACATATTAAGTCTATATACCACAATAGAAATTCTAAATTTTGAAATTAAAGAAAATTTGAATATATGAGAAAAATGGTCTTTTATTTATTTTTTAGTATGTTATAATACATTTAACAATTAAGTTAAACATTAAATGTAAAGGATGATGAATATGGCAATGCAAGATACGCTTCATGCTTTGGCGGATCCAACAAGAAGAGAAATACTTAATTTGCTTAAGCAATCAAGAATGTCTGCAGGTGATATTGTTAAAAACTTTTCTGTATCAGGAGCGGCAATCTCAAGACATCTTTCTGTTTTAAAAGAAGCAGGTTTAATTCGTGATGAGCGAGAGGGAAAATTTATTTATTATGAGCTTAATACAACGGTATTAGAAGAAATTATGTTATGGATGAGTGAGTTAAAAGGAGAATGATTATGATGAAACGAAATAAAAATAAAGTAATATTATCTTCTATTGTTGTTTTACTTCCAATGGTTATTGGTTTGCTTATATGGAATCAATTACCAAAAGATGTTGCTACACATTTTGGTTTTAATGGACAACCTGATGGTTATTCATCAAAAGAATTTGCAGTATTTGTCTTACCATTAATTATATTTGTGATTCATCTTTTTTGTATCTTTGCTGTAAGTACAGATCCAAAATCCAAAAATATTAATGACAAGATGTATTCAATTGTTTTGTGGATTTGCCCTTTGGTTTCAGTATTTATTTGTAATTGTATTTATGGGTATACATTAGGTTTTATTAAAAATATTGGCTTTATTACAGGGTTATTATTAGGAACGTTGTATATTGTTTTAGGTAATTATCTTCCAACTGTAAAGCCTAATTATACAGTTGGAATACGTGTTCCTTGGACTTTAAATGATCAAGATAATTGGTATCATACTCATCGCTTTAGTGGCAAATGTATGGTATTAGGTGGGGTCCTACTTATTATGCTGTTACCTTTTATGGATATGTTTATGCTTTTTACTTTAGCTCTTGTACCAGGAATCTTACCAATTATTTATTCCTATTTATATCATCGAAAGAAAGCTAGATAATATAAAAAATGTATTTGAACTTGAAAGGGTTTGGATACATTTTTTTAATAATTGATAAAACTAATATGATTAGTTAAAATAATAATATAATTAATTAGGAGAAATACTATGAGTAATATTAGTCGAGAACGAATTATTGAAACAGCAGCAAATTTATCAAATAAAGCAGGGTTAGAGAATTTATCATTAAAGATGATTGCTGAAGAGCTAAAGATAAAATCCCCTTCTCTCTATAATCATGTTTCTAGCCTTGATGATATAAAAAAACAATTAATGCTCTATGGCTGGAAACAAATTGAAACATTAACGATAGAAGCAGCTGTTGGAGTGACAGGATACGAGGCATTAAAAAATATGTGTTATGTATTTTATAATTATGCAATTAATAATAAAGGAATCTTTACAGCGATGCTTTGGTATAACAAATATGAAAGTATTGAAAAAGAAAATGCAACCAGAAAATTATTTGAAATGATTTTTAAAGTGATGAAAACAGTAAATATAAGTGATGAAAATATCAATCATATCATAAGAACGCTGCGTAGTTTTTTAGAAGGATTTTCTTTGCTTGTAAATAACAATGCTTTTGGTAATCCAGTATCTATTAAAGAAAGTTTTGATTTATCATTAGAAATTATAATAAATGGAATTAAAACATTAGAAGGGACTGAATAATATGAATCAGTATATAAATTTGACATTAGAAAATATTGAAAAAGAACATATTTGTTGCGCTATAGGAGATAAAAAACATCAAGCAGGTGTCACACAAAAAAAAGAATGGATTAAAAATAAAATAAAAGATGGACATGTATTTAGAAAATTGGATGCTAGAGGTAAAGTGTTTGTTGAATACGAGTCTATAGAAACAGCATGGGTGCCTATTAGTGGAAGTAATTATGAATATATTTATTGTTTATGGGTGGCAGGAAGTTTTAAAGGAAAAGGAATAGCTAATGAATTATTGGAATATGTGATTAACGATTCTAAAGAAAAAGCTAAAAGTGGGGTATGTACACTTGTTTCTAAAAAGAAGAAGCCTTTTCTTGGAGAAAAGAAATTCTTTGAACATTATGGCTTTAAAGTAGTTGATACAATTGGTGAATATGAATTAATGGCACTTCAATTTGATAATCATGAAATACCACGTTTTAATGAACAGGCAAGAACTATGAAAATAGAGCAACAAGATTTTACAGTTTATTATAGTTATGAATGTCCTTATGTTGAATATGGAGTTAAAGAATTATCAAATTATGCTAAAGAAAATAATTTGATAATTAATTTTATTAAAATAGATACATTAGAAAAGGCTAAAAATGTTCCTTGTATCTTTAATAATTGGGCTAATTTTTATAAAGGTGAATTTATATCGAATACAATATTAAATGCGAAATCATTTGAAAAACTAATGACAAAGATAAAAGAGGAATAAGAAAATGAATTTATTTGATATGAATGAAAATACAAGACAACTCCCACTAGCAAGTCGTATGAGACCAGAGAAACTCGATGAAATAGTTGGCCAACTTCATATCATAGGGAAAGATAAATTGCTTTATCGTGCAATAAAGGCTGATCGTTTAGGTTCTATTATTTTATATGGACCACCAGGGGTAGGGAAAACAACGATTGCTCGAGTGATTGCTAATACAACAAAATCATACTTTTATAAATTGAATGCAACTAATGCAGGGATCAAGGATTTAGAAAAAATCATTGAAGAAGCTAAATTTAATCAAAATGCTTATCAAAAAGGAACAATTTTATTTATTGATGAAATTCATCGCTTTAATAAAACACAACAAGATTATTTGCTTCCTTTTGTTGAAGATGGAATTGTTATATTAATAGGAGCTACAACAGAAAATCCTTATTTTGAAGTCAATAATGCTTTACTTTCAAGATGTCGTATCTTTGAATTAAAACCTTTAGAAAAAGATGATTTAATAACATTAATTGATCGTACATTAAAAGATCAAGAAAAAGGTTTAGGTAAAGAAAAGATTATAATTGATGAAAATGCTAAAAGCTTCCTTGTAGATCAAGCAGGAGGAGATGCCAGAAGTGTTCTAAACGCCTTAGAACTTGCTTATCTTACAACTGAAAGAAACAAAAAAGGGATAATTTCAATTACTTTAGAAGTAGCTGAACAATGCATTCAAAAAAAGGCCATAAGATATGATAAAAATGGTGATAATCACTATGATACTATTTCTGCCTTTATTGAATCGATGAAACATACCGATCCAGATGCAACACTTTATTATCTAGCAAGAATGTTGATTGCTGGAGAAGATGTCAAATATATTGCAAGAAGAATATGTGTATGTGCAAGTGAAGATATTGGTCTTGCTAATTCACAAGCTCTAGTTGTGGCTACAAATGCCTTTTTGGCAGTAGAAAGAATAGGAATGCCCGAAGCGGCTAAGATCTTAGCTCATGCAGCACTTTATGTTTGTTGTTCTCCTAAATCAGATACGGTATCTCGAGGAATCACACAGGCAATGGCAGATGCTAAGCAAACAACCAATGTACCTATCCTTCCTTTTTTACAAGATGCAAGTTATAAAAATGCCCAAAAGCTTGGTAGAGGTGTTGGTCTAGATAATATTCATGCTTTTAAAAATCATTATTCGGGTAAAAAATGTATGCCAAAAGAATTATCAAATAGACATTATTTTCAATTGACACAAATGGGGAATGAAAAGAGTATTCAAAAGTTTTTAGATTATTTACGTGAAAATAGAAATAATTAAATGAAAAAAGTAAAGATGATTGGCAATCTTTACTTTTTAAATACTTTCTTTGAAGTTTCTACCAATAGGTAGAATAGTAGAATTTTTTAAAATGAGTTCTTTAGCTTTTATTTCTTGAATATAGTTTTTATTTACGACAAATGATTTATGAATTTGAATAAAGTCAGAAGAATTGATTTCTTTTATAAATAAAGATAAATTTTTTCTTTCAATAAAATCACCATTATCATGATGAATTACAAGTTTATGATTCATGGATTCTACATACATAATTTGAGCAAGTCTTAATTCAAAAGACATTTGTTTATTTTTATAATGATATGTTTTAAATCTAGTAAATATTTGTTGATGAATAGTTTCTGATTTAGAGTGAAGACTGTTTTCTAAATCATCTTTTTCAAAATATAAATGAATACCTAATGTTAAACATTCATTAAGTAAATGAAAGTCATTAGGACCAATAATATAAATTAAAGTTTCTGGATATCTATTGATTTGATGAATTTTATCTAAATCATTGAGGGTATTTATTTCAATAAAGTAGATATCATCATAAGATGCAGGATTGAATTTTTCTAAATAAAAATCTTTTGAGGTAAAGTGTTTTTTGATGATTTCAAAATAACACTCTTGTATATTACAAGCTATAGAAATCATTTTTTACCTCCATGTATTTTTTCTAAATAATAAGATAAAGCTTCTTGTTTATCTAATTGATCTAGAATATGATATTTATCTTTAAAGATAATGCCTTTACTTTTTAAAAATTCAATTGCATCGATAATTTCTTTTCTTTTTCTAGTAACGATTGGTTGAAAAGAAAAAGAAGAACCATCCTTCATCAATACTTTAAAAATAACATTATAACCATTGGTTCCATAAAAAAGCATTGGAACTGCTTCATAAGTGACTTGGATAGATATAATCTTATCTAGTTTTATTTTCATTTGATATTCCATATTTCTAGTAAAAATTGTTTTAAAAAATGCTTGTGATTTATCGATTACATTATTATAAAAAGTGTATTTAAGATAATGTTCATCCACTTCCCAAATATTATTACAAAATGCCATACTAGGAAGAAAGATAAAGATAATCAAAAAAATAAGCATAAATCCACAAATATTCATTCCTGAAAATGGACTATAAATGATTAAAAAAACAGCCCAAAAAATAATGATGAATGAATAAATAAAACTTAATTTATAATGGGGTTTCCCTACTTTGTACTTCATGCTATCCCTCCTTTAACTGTATTGTATCATAAGTAGATTTATTTAAGATGTTGTTTGTGTCATTTCTAGGTTGTTGGTGCCACTTTTATTGTAAGGTGTGATGGAAAGTTTATGATGGAGTTAGGAGGTGGAAGCAATGAAGGTTTTTTCACTAGCTACGTTAACATTAAAAAGGAATAAAAAACAATATATGATTTATGGACTCACACTTATTTTTGCAATTGTCATTCATTTGATCTTTTCAGAATTTATCAACAATCCCTATTTAATAGAAGAAGATAGGGCTAGAGGAATAGATGGTCCTCTTGGAGCGGATATACCATTATCAATGGGATTACCATTTTTAATTATTTTATTTTGTTGGTTTATGATTATTTATGCCAGTCAATATAATTTCAATAAAAAACATCAAGAATTTGGAATTTTATTTACTTGTGGATTTAACTTGTTAGATTTTATTAAATATACATTGATTCAAATGGGGATTGTTTTTATCTTTGTTTTACCGATTTCATTTATTTTAGGTGTTCTTAGCTTATTTTTCATTCATTCAAAGATATATCCTTATCTACAAATCAATTATTCAATTTATACCATTATGCCAAGTACCTTTTTTACAACGATTTCAGCTTTATGTGTATTAGTTGTTATTGTGATCATCTTTTTAATAGGGCAACTTCATAAAAGTGATATTTATACTTTAATGAATGATGAAAATAAGGTACAAGCTATTCATTTTGTAAGTTTTAAAAAAATGATGATGTATTTACTTATTTATTTGATAGGATTTTGTTCAATTATAACGGTTGAAGGAAATTTAATAAATTATATTCCGCCAACAGCTTTAGGTGTTGTGGGAATGTATGGATTATATAAGTATTTATTACCACAAATCTTTTTAAAAAATAAAAAGAATTTAAAAGGAGAACAAATATATATTTGTTTATCACATGTGGGATTGATGATTAAATCAACAGCTTCGTTAATTGGCTTACTTACATTATTGATTACAGTTTTATTACCTGTTTTAGCGTCACAAAATATTGAAAGTAATGAATTTGTGACAGGAATGATCAGTTATTTGTTTATTGTAGCGATGGTAATTATTTCTATTTTATATAAGATGAATATGGAAAAGAAAAATAAAATGAAGGAATTTAATACTTTAAATAAAGTAGGTTATGTTTATAGTGATTTAAAGAAGATGCTTTTGAAAGAAAATATCCTTTATTTTATTTGTGTTTTAGTAATTCCATTACCTTATTTAATCTTTATGGCGAGAGAGTTTATTTTAATGAATTCTACAATGTTATTTTTCTATAGTGGATTATTTATCTATTATGTAGTGACATTATTGATTTGTCTTTTATTAAATTATTGTGTAGGGAAAGTACAACTAGGAGGACAATAATATGAAAACAGTTTTACGAGCAAAAAATATGACAAAAATTTATGGACTTGGAAGTAAACAACCATTTACAGCTTTAGAAAATATTGATTTAGAAATTAAAACAGGAGAGTTTATTGTTGTTATGGGACCATCAGGTTCCGGTAAATCTACTTTAGTAAATAATATTTCAACAATAGATATTCCTACTAATGGGAGTTTGTATATTTTAAATCAAGAAGTGAAACAAATGTCTGAAAATCAATTAGGAAAATTTAGGTATCAATATTTAGGTTTTGTTTTTCAAAATTATAATTTATTAAATTCTTTAACGGTTTATGAAAATATTATGATTCCTTTAAAACTCATTGGCGAAAATAAAAAAGTTATTGATGAAAAAGTCCATCAAATTACAAAAGAATTAGATATTGAATCACTACTCAATAAATATCCTCATGAATGTTCGGGAGGACAACAACAAAGAGTCGCTATTGCTAGAGCATTAATTGGAAATCCTAAAATCATTATTGCAGATGAACCAACAGGAAACTTAGATAGTCAAAATTCACATGAAATATTATCTATCTTTAAAAAGATGAATGAAAATCATATTACAATTGTTATGGTCAGTCACGATCCTTTAATTGCTTCTTATTCATCAAGACTTCTTTATTTAAAAGATGGTAAAATTGAAAAAGAATTATTTAGAGGAAATAAAACACAACAAGAATATTTTAAAGAAATTGTAAGTATTAATTCAAAGGAAATGCAAAAGATGTTGGACTAAGATATAATAAATAAAAGGAGATGATTTATATGGGGTTTAATATTTATATTTTTATCATTGCTGTTATTATTGTAGGTCTTTATTTTTATATGAATAAAAATAAAGAAAAGAAATATGAAGAAAAAAGATATGATTTGATTGTTATCTTTAAGGAGGAAAAATATACAGATATTAGAAATAATGAATCTCTTAACCAACTAGCAAACTGGAGTTATTATTCTAAAAAAGGATTTAGAGGTTTTTGTTTACAAACAAAAGAAGAGTTAGAAGAAACAATTATTCAAGAACTAGCTTTAGAAAAAGATGATTTTGAAGTGATTAATGGAGATCCAGAATTGTATGTACCTTCATAGAAAGGATTACTTGTTTGTACAACTTGTACAAACAAGTTTTTTAATGAAAAACTTGATTTTTATTAAAGGACAGGTGTAAGCTTTTGAAGAATGAATAATAAAGGATGAAGGAAAATGAATGTTAATGAAATAAGAGAAAAAAGTAGAAGTGTTATTGGACCTTATTGTAAGTCATGTCCAGTATGTAATGGAAAAGCTTGTTCAAATAAAATACCTGGCCCAGGGGCTAAGGGAACAGGGACAGTTGCTATTAAAAATTATGATGCTTGGCAAAAGATAGAAGTTAAAATGGACACATTAGCTGAAAATAAAGAGATTGATACAACCTTTAAAATGTTTGGTAAATCATTTAAATATCCTATTTTTGCTGGACCAGTAGGAGCTGTTAGTCAACATTATAGTGATTTATACAATGATAATAGCTTTAATGAAATTTATGTACGTGCTTGTGCTAAAAGTGGGATTGCAGCTTTTACAGGTGATGGTTTAAATGAAGAAATTATGATTCATGCAACACATGCTATTAAAGAAAATAATGGCATTGGTGTTCCAACGATTAAACCTTGGGATAAAGATACTTGCTTTAAAAAATTAGATCTTGCTAATGAATCAAATGCTTTTGCGATTGCTATGGATATTGATGCTGCAGGACTTCCTTTTTTACAAGGAAGAATTCCTCCGGCTGGTAGAAAGAGTGTAGAAGAGGTAAAAGAGATTATTGATTATGCCCACGTTCCTTTTATTGTTAAAGGGATTATGTCAGTTGAAGGTGCACAAAAAGCAGTAGATGCAGGTGCCAAAGCGATTGTTGTTTCCAATCATGGAGGAAGAGTTTTAGATGGGACTCCTGCAACAGCATGTGTTTTAGAAGAAATTCCTGATCAATTTAAAGGACAAGTTAAAATTATTGTTGATGGTGGTATTCGTAGTGGCTTAGATGTTTTTAAAGCCCTTGCTTTAGGTGCGGATGCAGTCATTATAGCAAGACCATTTGTGAATATGATTTATGGTGGTAAAGATGAAGGTGTTGAAGCTTATGTTCAACAGTTAGGTCAAGAATTAGAAAATACGATGATGATGACAGGTGTTTCTTCTTTAAGAGAAATTTCTAAAAAGAATATTTATAAATAGAAGTCTTTGTGAAAAACTATAGACTTCTTTTTTATTATAATAATAATCATTGTTTATGAATTATTATCGTGATAATATATAGATATGAATTATTATCATAATAATAAGGGAAATGAGGAAGAATAGTATGTACAAAAGTTTAGAACCTTATGCAAAATTAGTTAATTTTTTAAGTGCTGCATTAGGTGACAATTGTGAAATAGCTTTACATGATTTGACATCTAAAGATCAAGAAATTGTAGCTATTTCAAATAATCCAATTTCAGGAAGAGAAGTTGGAGCAAAATTATCAAATTTATCTTTACATTATTTAGAAGAAAAACAATATTTAAATCATGACTTTGTCATGAATTATAAAACTGTAGGTAATGATGGTAAATTAATGAGAGCAGCGACTTATTTTATTAAAGAAGAAGGTCGTGAAATGCCCGTAGGAATGTTATGTATTAATGTGAATATTTCAGATTTAGAATATTTAACTTCTACAATTAAAAAGATTTTAGGGATTAAGGAAGAAAAAGATATTGAATTTAAAATGGATAATCCAGTTGAAATCTTATCATCTCCATTAGATGAAATGATTGATATGTATATTAAAGAATGCTTAGAAAAGATGGGATTCCCAAGTTATTTCTTAGCTGAAAGATTAAATGTAGATGAAAAGATAAAAGTTGTAAAATATTTACAAGAAAAAGGGACTTTTAAGGTTAAAGGTGCTATTGTATTAGTGGCTGAAAAATTAGCGGTATCTGAACCAACAGTTTATCGTTATTTGAAGAAAAATGTATAAAGGAGAATATGAATGAGTGATTTAGTTTATGTAAGTGGACATAGAAATCCAGATACAGATAGTATTTGTTCGGCAATTGCTTATAGTTATTTATTAAATGCAACAAATAAATATAATGCAATTCCTGTACGTTTAGGAGAAATTAATAGGGAAACTGAATATGTTTTAAAACGTTTTGGAGTAGAACACCCTGTTTTACTTAAAACAGTTAAACAAAAAGTTGAAGATTTAAATTATGATAAAGTAACTGTTTTTTCTAAAGATTTAACTTTAAAAACAGCTTGGTTTTTATTAAAACAACAAAATTTAAAATCTGCACCTATTTTAGATGAACATGGTCAATTATTAGGTTTATTATCTACATCTAATATTATTGAAGGATATATGGATCAATGGGATAGTGAAGTTTTAAAGAAAGCTAAAACTCCTGTTGAAAATGTTATTGATACTTTAGAAGCTAATGTGATTTATTTAAATGAATCTTTAAAAGTTGTTGAAGGTGATATTCACATTGCAGCAATGTCAGGTAGTGAAGCTAAAAAACGTATTCATGAAAATGATGTTGTGATTGTAGGTGGAGATAGAAGTGATGATTTAGAAGAACTTATTTCAGTTAAACCATCTTTAATTGTATTAACTGGTTCTTTAACTGCTGATGAAAATGTTGTAAAAAAATGTGAAGAACAAGGAATTTCAATTATTTCTACACCATTTAATACTTATCAAACATCTCAACAAATTGTTCAAGCAATTCCTGTTGAATATGTCATGATCAAAGGAGATATTAAAACTTTCTCTACAGATGATACTTTAGATTATATGAAAGAAGTTATGTCTGAAACAAGATATCGAGGATATCCAGTTATTGATTTAAATAATCGTTGTGTAGGAAGTATTTCTCGTTTTGCTTTATTAAAAGGACTTAGAAAGAAAGTTATTTTAGTAGACCACAATGAAAGAGGTCAATCTATTCCTGGTATTGAAGAAGCTGATATTTTAGAAATCGTGGATCATCATAGGGTAGCTGATATCCAAACAGTAGGACCATTAATGTTTAGAGGAGAACCATTAGGTTCAACAGCTACAATTGTAACTAAAATGTTTGATGAATTAGATGTTGAAATGCCAAGTCATATTGCTGGTTTATTATTAGGTGCGGTTGTTTCTGATACATTATTATTCAAATCACCAACTTGTACACCAGTTGATACTAAGATTGCTAAGAAACTAGCTAAAATTGCAGGTGTTGATATTCAAGAATTTGCAATGGAAATGTTTAAAGCAGGAACTTCTTTAGTTGGTAAAACTGTAGATGAAATCTTTAACCAAGACTTCAAAAAATTCAGTTTTGATAACTTACAAGTAGGGGTTGCTCAAGTAAACTCAATGGATATTGAAGGATTCTTACCATACAAAAAAGATATGTTAGATTATATGAATAAATTTGCGGAAGATAATAATTTAGAATTCACATTATTATTACTTACAGATATTATCAACGCTAACAGTGAAATCTTTGTTGGTGGACCACGTCCTGAATTAGTAGAAAAAGCATTTAATGTTCAATTAACGGAATGTCAAGGAACATTAGTTGGTGTTATTTCTCGTAAAAAACAAGTAGTTCCAGCAATTACTGCTGTTATGAGTGAATAAGATGAGATTAGATAAATTTTTAAAAGTATCAAGAATTATTAAAAGACGTACTTTATCCAAAGAAATTTCTCAAAGTGAACGTGTAAAAGTCAATGGTAAGGTAGCTAAACCTTCAACAAAGTTAAATGTTGGAGATTTGATTGAAATTGAATTTGGAAGAACGATATTAACGGTTAAAGTTAAACTTCTTAAGGAACATGTTTTAAAAGATGAAAGTACAATGCTTTATGATATTGTTGATGAAAAAAGAAAAGAAGTAAATGAATAAGAGAATGTCATGAACATTCTCTTTTTTCATATGATGTAGAGGAGGGATATTATGGATAATCAAATACATTTTGAACAAACACCTTATCATCATGTGTATTTAAAAGATCGTAAGACATTGGAGCTTACAGGCATTAAAAAAATTGAAAGTTTTGATTCTTTAGAATTTTTAATTGAAACATCTTTAGGATATTTAAATATTAAAGGTAGCGATTTAGCACTTGTGCGTTTTGATCAAGAGAAAAAAGAGGTCAGTATTAAAGGAAATATTGATGCGATTTCTTACTTATCGAATAAAAGAACAACAAAGAGTAAAGATAGTGTTTTAAATAAATTGTTGAAATAATGGATTTAATTACACAAATACAAGGAATAGGGTATTCTTTTGTATACGGGATTATCTTTACCTTTGTATATCATTTTATTTATAGTCATCTCATCAAAATTAAAATCAAATTTATTTATTTTATTATGCAAGGTTGTTTTGGTATTATTTTTGCTGCAATCTATTTTATAGGCTTGTTAAAAATCAATGAAGGTATTTTAAGAGCGTATTTTTTAGTGAGTGTTTTAGCGGGATATGTTGTTTATCAAAATTTGATGCATGAAAAAATGTATATTGTGATCGTTAAAATAAACCAAAAATTAACACGACTATTTAAACCTGTGCGCTTTGTTTTTTTGAAGTTTGATGGTATAATAGGGTCTATAAAAAAGTGGGTGAAAAGATGACAAAAAAAAGACTAAAAAAAGTGTATAAACCAATGGCTTATATTTTTATTGGATGCTTTTTAATATACATCTTATTATCTCAAGCCATGTCTGTTTTTTCAAGAACAGCAGAAATTGATAAACTCGAAAAAGAAGTCGCAATAGTAAAAAAAGAAAAGAAAGATTTACAAAATGAAGTAAGTCTTTTAAATGATGATGATTATGTGACACGTTATGCAAGAGAAAACTATGTTTTCACAAAAGATGGGGAACAAGTTGTCATCTTACCAGATATAGATCAAGAAAAATAAGCAAAGATTGCTTATTTTTGTTTTAGGAGATTTTTTATGATTATTCAAGAAGAAATGTATATACGTTCATTAAAAAGAACAAGAAAAATAGATATTTATGTTCCAGATGATTATCAAACATCAAAAAAAAGATATCCTGTTTTAATTATTAATGATGGACAAAATGCTTTTTTTGATGAGCAATCTTATATAGGAAAAAGTTGGGGGTTTTTACAAGCGGTAAAGCAATTAAATATTGATGTGATTTTAGTAGCTATTTATTGTAATTTTGAACCTTTAAAAAGAGAAGATGAATATGGGCCTTGGATTATGAATCAAGATTTATCAAGAGAATATGGTACACACAGATTAGTTGGTGGAGAAGGAAATGCTTATGTGACATTTCTAACAACGCAATTAAAACCTTATTTAGATCAAAACTTTCCTACTAAAATAGATGATTATGGGATAGTGGGAAGTTCAATGGGAGCTCTTATTTCATTTTACGCTTTTTTAAAGTATCCTACGATCTTTAAAAAATGTGCTATTTTATCAACAGCATTTTGGATTTATGAAGAAGAATTTGTAAATTTATTGAAAGTCAGTTCAATAAGTCATAATATGTTGTATATGGATGTTGGTGGTCAAGAAGATGATAAAAGGTATATTCCAAGTAATGAACATTTAAAAGAATGTATCGAGGGAAAATTACAAAATTATCAATATCATTTTTTTCCAAATGGAAAGCATAGTGAATATGATTGGTCACAAAGAGTACCACTTTTTTTAGAAATGTTTTATGGAGGATAATTGTATGTATCGATTAATGTTTTCAGATTTAGATGAAACTTTATTAGTAAATCATCATGTACCAAAGGTAAATCAAGAAGCTATTTTAAAAGCTAGAAAAGAAGGTTTAAAGTTTGTTCCTTGTACAGGAAGAGCTTTTAATATGATTCCAGATATTTTAAAAGAAATAGGCACATATGATCAAGCAGGAGAGTATTCTTTATGTTTTAATGGGGGATTGATTGTTGAAAATAAAAATAATAAGGTTCTTCATTTCAAAGGATTAGAGTTTGATAAAGCAAAAGAAATATTTGACAATGCAAGAGATTTAGATGTTTGTGTTTTAGTATTTACTTTAGATTGTTGTTATATTTTTCATGCTGATGAAGATGAAATTCAAAGAAAGATTGCTCAAAAAGCTAAATTTGAAGTGATTGATGATTTTGATATTTCTTTTTTAAAGAATGAAAAAATAGCTAAGATTTTATATGAAAAAAGAGATATGGATTATTTAAAAGTACTAGCTTTAAAATTACCTCAAAGTATTCAAGATACATGTAGTATAGCTTTTTCTAGTGGACGTTATTTAGAGATGAATACTAAAGGTGTTGATAAGGGATATGGAATGCGTTGGTTAGTTGATTATTTAGGCTATGATATGGATGAAACGATTGGTATTGGGGATAATTATAATGATGTAGAAATGATTAAAACTGCGAAATTAGGATGTGCTGTTGCTTGCGCAAGTGATGATATTAAAGAATTGGCACAGTATGTAACAAAGAAGGATTATGATGAAGGGGCAGTAAGTGAAGTTATTGAAAAGTTTGTATTAGGAGAAGATCATGAATAGATTTAAAACAATAGTAGAAATTGAATCTCAAAAAGAATATTATCAAAAGTTACATCAAATCATTGAAAAAGAATATGAAACTAAAACAATTTATCCACCAAAACAAGAAATCTTTAGAGCACTTAATTTATGTGATTTTGATGATGTTAAAGTTGTTATTTTAGGACAAGATCCTTATCATGAACCTCATCAAGCAAATGGACTAGCTTTTTCAGTAACTAAAGATGTTCGTATTCCTCCTAGTCTTGTTAATATTTATAAAGAAATACATGATGATTTAGGATTACCTATTCCTCATCATGGAGATTTAACTTATTGGGCTAAACAAGGTGTTCTATTACTTAATAATGTTTTAACTGTTGAAAGAGGTAAAGCTAATTCACATAAAGGATTAGGATGGGAAACTTTTACTTTAAATGTTGTCCGTTATTTAAATGAAAGAGAAAAGCCGCTGGTTTTTATTCTTTGGGGAAAGAATGCTATTGAAAAGAAAAAATATATTGATTCTAGACATTTAGTTCTTACAAGTGTACATCCTTCACCACTTTCAGCTTATAGAGGATTTTTTGGATCAAAACCATTTTCTAAAACAAATGCTTTTTTAATAAAAAATGGTATGACACCAATTGATTGGAGTAATCCAGATGTTTAAAACAGTAGATGAAGCCATTCATTTTATAGAATCTCAAAGAGCTAAACGCTCTTTTGAAGATTTTCAAAAGATAATAGAAAGATATCAAATACCTATTGATTTAAAAAATGTAATTCATGTAGCAGGAACAAATGGTAAAGGGTCAACTGTTACATTTATAAAAGATTTATTAATGAAACAAGGATATCATGTAGGTACTTTTACTTCACCTTATATTATTAAACATCATGAAAGAATTTCAGTTGATGGAAAACCTATATCAGATGATGATTTATTAAGATTCATTAATCGATTACTGCCTTTAATACAACAAGAACATCTTTCAATGTTTGAAATAGATACGTTGATTATGTTGTATTATTTTAATGAATTAGATTTAGATTATCATATTATTGAATGTGGTATAGGAGGACTTCATGATAAAACAAATGTGATTAAAAGTAATGTTGCAGTGATAACAAATATTGGTTATGATCATCAATTTATGTTAGGTGATACTTTGTTAGAAATAGCACATCATAAAGTAGGGATTGTTAAAGAAAATGTTTCTTTATTTACAACTGAACAAAATAAAGAAATATTAAGTTATTTTAAAGATTATTGTACAAAACATCAAAGTACTTTTTATCCTTTACAAGTAGAAAAACAATATCAGTATCCTTATCATCTACATTTTCATCAAAAAGAATATGTATTACATTTACCAACATATCAAGTAAGTAATTTAACGCTTGCTTTAAATGTTGTTGATTATCTTTGTGATTTAAATGATGAAGATATTCAAGCGGTGATCGATGATTTTAAATGGCCTTGTCGTTTTGAACAATTTGGACATCTTTATTTAGATGGTGCTCATAATATCAGTGGAATAGAGGCATTAATTCAAACAATCAAAGAAAGAAAGTTGGAAGATGTTGGAATTGTTTTTAGTGCTTTGATGGATAAAGATTGTCAAAAGATGTTAGATATGTTGAAAGAATTTGATGTTGTGATTGCTGATTTTGATGATGAAAGAAGTCAAGGGGGACATATTCCCTATCAAAAAGCTATTGAAATAATGAAGGCTAAACATCAAAATGTTGTTGTAACAGGATCATTACATTTTGTATCAACAGTACGAAAATATGTAATAAGTGCGTAAGCACTTATTTTACTTTATATTGATAATCTAAAGGCTCATCAAATTCTGCCCATAATAAATAAACAAGTAATAACATTACTGTTTTACCAGTATCAGTTACGATAATAAAATGATCTCTACCAGCTTGTTGCAATGTTCCTGTATAAATCTTATCATTCCATGTTTTGGAACCGGTATAACTAAAATAGAATGTTCCTTTTTTACCAACGTTAACACGTAAGATATTTTCAACATATGTTTGTTCTACGGGTTGAGTAGGGGGAACAGTTTGTTGCCTGGTAAGATTTTCATTATCATCTTCTTTTACTAAGTAAGGGTTTAAATCATCAAAATAATCCATAGAGACCTCCTATAAGTCACAATTATCTTTTAACCCTGGGTTATAAAAACAATGTTTTTTATATCTTCCAGATAGTCTTCCATAAAACGTTTCTGGACAATCAACATTTGTGCCAGGATTTTTAAACCATAAGGCGTTCGTGGCGGTTCATTTCGATAGCCATTAATACATCTTAAGGCAATGTCTTTTTCATTTTGACTCACAGGTTCATTAAATAGCGGTTGTCCTACTCCAGCAAATTGATTTGTCTGATAGACAACTTCACTAATAGTTCTGACATTTCTAAAAATGTCACAATTTGCGACAACACGATTGACAACGACATTTCCTACAAGGAGCATGCCTTCTTCGCCCTCTCCTAAAGCTTCAGATTTTATCAATCTCGCCAATAATTCGACTTCTTTTTCGGTATATGAAATTCGAGCCATGTTTTCACCTCAAAATAATTTATGATTATCCTTTAAATTTATGTCAAAAAAGGAGTACAATAATATTACCCTAAGTATTTGATCTATTATTGCTTAAAAACTTAAATAATTCCGTGAATTATAAAGTGAAATATGATAAGATAAAGATGTAGATTAAAGCGCTTACATTTTGTATAGGAGGAGTTAAAAATGGGAAAAGAAATTGTCGCTATGATTTTAGCTGGAGGGCGTGGAACACGTTTAAAAGAACTTACAGCAAAAGTCGCAAAACCGGCAGTTCACTTTGGGGGAAAATATCGTATCATCGACTTTCCACTAAGTAACTGCGCAAATTCAGGTATTGATATCGTAGGTGTACTTACACAATATGAATCAGTTTTACTTGGAACTTATGTTGGAGCTGGAACTAAATGGGGATTAGATGGAGCTAATTCTTTGGCTGCTATTTTACCAGCACGTGAAAGAGACGAAGTAGGAGCCACTTGGTATGCAGGTACTGCAGATGCCATTTATCAAAACTTAGATTTCTTAGATCGTTATGATCCAGAATATGTTTTGATTTTATCAGGAGATCATATTTATAAAATGGAATACGATCAAATGTTAGCAGCTCATAAACAACGTGGTGCAGATGCTACAATTGCAGTATTAAATGTATCACTTAAAGAAGCGAGTCGTTTTGGTATTATGAACGCTCATGAAGATGGAACTATTTATGAATTCGAAGAAAAACCAGAACATCCAAAATCAACTCTTGCATCTATGGGTATTTATATCTTTACTTATAAACAATTACGTAAATATCTAGTAGCTGATGCAAAAGATAAAGATAGTAAACATGACTTTGGTATGAATATCATTCCAGCAATGTTAAATGATAATAAAAAGCTTTATGCTTGGGAATTTGATGGATATTGGAAAGATGTTGGTACTGTAGATAGTTTATGGGAAGCTAACATGGATTTACTTAAAGATAAAGATTTAGATTTATATAATATCAAAAAAGATTGGAAAATCTATACTGAAGACACTTTAGGAAAACCTCAAATTATCGGTGAAAAAGCAGAAGTTAAAAACTCTCTTGTTACTCAAGGATGTATGGTTAACGGAACTGTTGAAGGATCTGTTTTATTCAATAATGTCAATGTTGGAGAAGGCGCAAAAGTTGTTGACTCTGTATTGATGCCTGGTGTTCTTGTAGAAGAAGGGGCAGAAATCTATAAAGCCATTATTGATGAAAATGTAGTTGTTAAAGCTGGAACTGTCATTAATTCAGAAGCTAAAGAAGTTGAATTAGTGAGCGATAATAGTAGATAAGAGGGGGAAGTAAAGATGGCAAAAGTTATTGGTTTAGTAAACTTACATTCAGATATAGAATTTACGGGATTAACAGAAAGAAGACCAGTGGCCTCTGTAAGCTTCCTTGGTCGTTATGGAATTATTGACTTTGTTTTATCAAATATGTCAAATTCTAAAATAGATGCAATTGGGGTTATGATTCAAAAGAAACCACGTTCTTTATTTAAACATTTAGGAAATGGTAATTCTTGGAACTTTAACCAAAAAGCTGGTGGTGTTTCATTACTTTATAATGAAAAATATGCTAACGATCCTAAATACAATCATGATATTAACAACTTAGTTGAAAATATTCATTTCTTAGAAACAAGTAATGCAGATTATGTTGTGATTGCACCTGCTCATATCGTTACCACAATGGATTATAATGATGTGATTACAGCTCATGAAAAATCAGGAGCAACAATCACAATGACTTATCGTAAAGCAAAAGATGCAGATGTTGCTTGGGTTGGTTGTGATGTTTTAGAAATAGATAAAGATGGTTTATTAACTGGTAAAACAATTAATAAAGGTACAAGAAAAAGACAAAATATTTCATTAGAAACTTATGTAATCAATAGAAAAGAATTATTAGAAATCATGAAAAAAGCACATAAGATTTCTGCTTTCTATGATTTAAAAGATATTCTAGGATATTTATGTGATGAAAAACAAATTCATACTTATGAATATAAAGGATATGCTAGATGTTTAGATTCTACAGAAGCATACTTCAAATATTCATTGGAAATGTTAGATATTGATATTTCATCACGTGTATTTAAATCAAATTGGCCAATTTATACAAATACAAACGACACACCTCCAACAAAATATTTAGCAAACGCTAATGTAAAAAAATCATTCGTAGCTAATGGCGCAGTAATTGATGGAACTGTTGAAAATAGTATTCTTGGACGTGAAGTTACAATTGGAAAAGGTGCAGTTATTAAAAATTGTGTTATCTTCTCTGGATCTAAGATTGCTTCTGGAGCAGTATTAGAAAACGTAATTATTGATAAACGTGCAAAAGTTGAAAAGAAATTAGAATTAAAAGGAACAGAAACAAGTCCACTTTATATTAAAGAAGGAGACCGTGTTTAATGAGAGTTATGTATGTTGCCAGTGAAGCGACTCCTTTTATCAAATCGGGTGGTTTAGCTGACGTTATTGGTTCATTACCAAAAGAAACAGCAAAAAAAGATGTTGAAAGTATTGTTGTTATTCCTAAATATCAAGATATGAAATTTGTAGATCAAATTGAATATGTAACAAATTTTGATATCTATATGGGATGGAGAAAACGCTATTGTGGTATATTTAAAGCTGAAGTAGATGGTGTAACTTTCTATTTCATTGATAATGAACAATATTTTGGAAGACCAGGATTATATGGTTATGATGATGATTATGAAAGATTTGCATTCTTTGATTTTGCGGTTCTAGAATTAATTAGTCATTTAAATATTAAACCTGATGTTTTACAATTAAATGATTGGCAAACAGCAATGATTGCAATGCTTTATAAAGAAAGATATTGTTATTATGATTATTATCAAAATATTAAAATTGTATTCACAATTCATAATATTTTGTTCCAAGGAAAAGCTGATCCAAAATTATTGGAAGAATACTTTGCGTTAGATAGTTATTTATATTATAACGGGAACTGTCGTAATGATGGATGTTTAAATATGATGAAAGCGGCAATTTTCTACAGTGATGTTATTACGACAGTGTCTCCGACTTACGCTAAAGAAATTTTAACTGATCAATATGGTGAAGGATTACAATCTATTCTTGAAATGAGAAAACATGATTTATATGGTATTTTAAATGGTGTTGATTATGATGTTATCAATCCAAGTAAAGATCAAACAATCGTTAAAAAATATTCAGCTCGTTCAGTTAAAAATGGTAAGTTGGAAAATAAATTAGCATTACAAAGACAAGTTGGATTACCAGAAGATCCAGAAGTTGCTTTAATCGGTATCGTAACAAGATTAACTGAACAAAAAGGATTAGATTTGATTATTAATCAATTTGAAGCAATGTGTCAAAGAAAAGTTCAAATCGTTATCTTGGGTTCAGGAGATCGTATGTATGAAGATGCTTTAAAAGGTGCAGCATGGGCGCATCAAGATAAAGTATCATTCCAATGTAAATATGATTTTGTATTATCAAATCGTATCTATGCAGGATGTGATATGTTCTTAATGCCATCATTATTTGAACCTTGTGGTTTGTCACAAATGATGTCATTAAAATATGGAACAATTCCTATTGTTAGAGAAACAGGTGGTTTAGCTGACAGTGTTCAACCATATAATGAATTTGAACAAACTGGTACAGGATTCAGTTTTTCTAACTATAATGCACATGAGATGATGGATACAATTGATTATGCATTGCATACTTTCTATGATTATCCAGATGCATGGGATGCAATAGTGCAACGTGCAATGGCTGAAAAATTAGATTGGGATGCAAGTGCAGAACAATACATTCGTTTATTTGCGTCATTACTTTAAAAATAGAGGAGTATCACTTGGTGGTACTTCTTTTATTATCTTGAAAAGTATTGATAATAAGGGTATTATATGAAATATAAGGGAGTTGTTGACGTGAATAAAAAAGGAAACAAAAAGGGGTTTACATTAGTAGAAATTATTGTTGTACTTGTTATACTTGCTATACTTGCAGCTATTGCAGTTCCATCAGTATTAGGATATGTTGAACAAGCAAAAGAATCTGAACAATTATATAAAGTAAGAGATGCATTGATTGCATCACAAACAACTTTGATTAGAACTTATGGGACTGATGGTGAATTTGGTGATGATAATGGCTCTAAAAATGGAAATAAAAAATTAACTAAAGAACAGGCTGCTGATTTAAAATCAAAAGCAGGATTGGAAAAAAATCCATATATATTGATTTTTGGAGCGGGGCATACTTCTTATAAAGGAAGTGCAGATGAAGAAAAAATGTATCATGTTTACTGTGTTATCTATCAAGAAACAAAAGATAGTAAGCCATGGTTTTATGATGGTAAAATATGGTCTCATAAATATTTATGGTCTAAAAGCGGAGAAGCAAATGCTAAAGAAGAAGTGGGGCGTGCAATGTATACAAAGGCTGAAAATGGCATTAACTATAATCGTATGAAAGGTGTAAAGGATTCTACCAAACAAGATGTTAAAGTACAATTGTATTGTGCTTATATTAAAGGTGAATCTAATGCTTCTGATAATGTTCCTGGTTTTTGGAATGATATAAGAAATAAAAGCAATTAATGTCAGTTTAAACTGGCATTTTTTTTAGAACAAAATGAAGAACAAAATGGTCTTTTCCATAGAGTTGTCAAAATCAATAAAGTCGTGTAGAATAATAAGAAGACGAGGTGATGATATGAAAAGCATAATAAAATTAATGGTGGTTTTTGTTTGTGTTGTTTCATTAGTTGCTTGTGGAAGAAAAGATACAACTGTTTCAGCAAATAAAGATGGTGTTTTATATGAGGCAGGTGTAGGGGTTTCTTTTTATTATCCTTCTGATTTTGAATTAAGTGAGGGTAATCCAAATGATGGAGTTACACGTTTTACTAAAGAAAATCAAATATTATTTTATAAAGTAGAAGAAAATGAATATGATAACGATACTGATCAATTATCTGAACTTTATAAAGGTGAATTAGAGGCTTCAGGAGTTTCATCATTAAAAGTTAAAATGCCAGCTTTAGAAAGTGGACTTAAATGTTATGAATATAAGGGAAGTTATGTAAAAACTGGATTGAAGTTTATTCATTTAGTATATTTTGATGATAAGAATACGTATGTTTATGGTTATGAAGCAAATCGAAAAGATTTTAGAAAGAATTTAAAGAAAATGATTGTTTATTTAGAGTCTTTTACGAAGTCTTCTGGATTGTAAAATAAATATTTTGTGATAGAATAAGGTCAATAAAAAAATTATAGGTAAGAGAAGTATATTGATGATATTTTATAGAGAGGGCATGCTGGTGGAAATTGTCTAAATGATTGAATAGAAATGCACTTACTTGAGTCTTTTGAAAAGAAAGAACGTTGATTGCGTTAAGGTCATGATAAGCATCGTCTATCTGGTGGAAGAACACGGCAGTGTCTAGATAGTGTATGCTTTTTTTATTAGGAGGAGGAACATTATGAAATTATTTAATACACTTACAAATAAAAAAGAAGAATTTAAACCTTTAAAAGAAGGTGAAGTAAGTATTTATGTATGTGGACCTACAGTTTATAACTATGTTCATATTGGAAATACAAGACCAATGATTGTTTTTGATGTTTTAAGAAGAACATTTGAATATTTAGGGAATAAAGTGACTTTTGTTTCAAACTTTACTGATGTAGATGATAAAATTATTAAAGCAGCTAAACAAGAAGGTATTACTGAAAAAGAATTAACTGATAAATATATTAAGGCTTATGAAGATGTTAGAAGAGGATTAAACTTAGAATTTCCTACTTATGCACCTAGAGTTACAGAAACAATGGATCAAATTATTTCTTTTATTCAAAAATTAGTAGATAAAGGTTATGCATATGTAGTTGATGGAGATGTTTATTTTAGAGTTTCTAAAGTAAAGGAATATGGCGAATTATCGGGTATTAAAATTGAAGACCTTGTAGCAGGTGCAAGTGAACGTGTTGAAGATAAAGGTGTTAAAGAAGAAACAACTGATTTTGCTTTATGGAAGAAAACAGATGAAGGTATTCAATTTGATAGTCCTTGGTCAAAAGGGAGACCAGGATGGCATACAGAATGTGTTGTTATGATCAATGATATTTTTGAAAATGGGCGTATTGATATCCATGGTGGAGGTCAAGATTTAAAATTTCCACATCATGAAAATGAAATTGCTCAATCAAGAGCTTTAAATGGACATCCTATTGCAGATACATGGATGCATAATCAAATGATCAATATTAATAATGAAAAGATGTCTAAATCTTTAGGTAATGTTGTTTGGGCTAAAGATTTAATTGTAGAACTTGGATGCAATGTTTATAAATGGTTTATGTTATCAAGCCATTATAGAAATCCTTTAAATATGACAAATGAGATTATTGAAGGTGTAAAAAAAGAAGTAGCTAAAGTAGAAAACGTTTTAAAACAAACATCTCTTTATGTACAAGTAAATCATCTTGATGGTGATGACTTTAATAAAGACACTGTTGATCATATGGTAGATGCTTTAGCGGATGATTTAAATACTTCTTTATCTTTAACTGAAATTTTAAATCAAGTTAAAGTATTAAATCAAGCAATGCGTGTTAAAGAAAAAGACAATACTTTAATTTTAAAAGAATATAATACTTTACTTAAGATGACAGATGTCATTGGATTTGTTTTTAAACCAAAACAATTAGATGAAGATGAATTAGAATTATATTCAAAATGGTTAGACGCTAAAGCTGTTAAAGATTTTGAAAAAGCTGATCAATATCGTGCAGAATTAATTCAAAAGGGGATTATTTAATGAATCCAGATTTTATCAATCCATTAGTTCTTGCTTATTTAGGAGATAGTGTTTTAGAACTTTTAGTTAGAGATTATTTAGTAAAAGAAAGTGAACTAAAAAAAGTAAATGAGTTGTGCCAAGAAGCAACTCATTTTGTTAGTAGTTTGTCCCATGAAAAATTTATTTTACATTTATTAGAAATTGATTTTTTAACTGAAAAAGAAGTTGGTATTTTTAAAAGAGGGAGAAATACAAAAACTTCTAAAAGAGATACTAAAGAACATCGTTATTCAACAGGATTTGAATGTTTAATAGGACATTTATATTTAAATGAATGTAAAGATAGAATTTATGAGATATTTGATGAATTCAAAAGATATGTAAATGAGACAAATTTGAGACAAATTTGAGACGAAAAATGGAGAAAAATATGAAACAATATATATATGGAAAGAACCCTATCATGGAGGCGTTAAAGGGTGCAAGTGTTTATAAGATTTATATGTTAAATGGGCATAAGGATCCTAAAATTTTTGATATTTGTAAAAGAAATCAAATTCCATTAGAATTTGTTGATAAGAAAGAATTTGATAAGAAGGTAGGAAAGGTTGTTCATCAAGGAGTGATGGCCTATATTGAAAATTATCGCTATTATACAATTGATGAAATTTTAAAAGATATTCCTGAAAATAAACAACCTCTATTACTTATGTTAGATGGTTTGGAGGATCCTCATAATCTAGGTGCTATTTTGAGAACATGTGATGCTGTTGGTGTTGATGGTGTTATTATTGGAAAAAATAGAAGTGTTGGATTGAATGGAACGGTTGCGAAAGTTTCAACAGGAGCTATTCATCATGTAAAAGTAGCACAGGTAACAAATTTAACAAGAACATTAGAAGATTTAAAAAAGAAGGCATTTTGGGTCGTTGGTTGTGAATTAGAAAATAGTCAAGATTATAGAAGTGTTGATTACAATATGCCTACAGTATTAGTTATTGGTTCAGAGGGATTTGGAATGTCAAGATTGGTAAAGAAAAGTTGTGATATTAATGTTGTTTTACCAATGGTAGGACATGTGAATTCATTAAATGCATCAGTAGCTGCATCTGTTCTTTTATATCAAGTCTATAACTCACGTCATCCTTTATAGTAAGAAAGGAGAGACAAACTATGATAGCGTATAATGAACAAGAATTATTGTATTTATATCATTTAGGTTCTTCAATAGCGTATAAATTGTTGTTAGATGAGTATAAAAATAAAATTGTTTGCAGCAATAAAAGCGACAGCAGAGGTATTAGTTGGCGTATCAGCAGGTGCCGCAGCCTCTGCTGGCGTATTTGCGTTGATTACAGTAATTGGAATTTTGCCCAGGTGGGCAGGTCGCACAAGAACAGCCCGCCATGTAAGATTGTATGAATGGAGTGTCATTTTAGGCGGAACGGTGGGGAATCTTATTTTTTTACTGCAGCCATCATTGCCTGGAAAAGAAATTCTTGAGGCAGCAGCTGGACTTTTTATGGGAATTTTTGTGGGAGGACTTATTATGTCACTAGCAGAGGTATTAGATGTATTTCCAATTCTTCTTAGGAGAGGACGCATTCAGAGCGGTATTCCATGGATGGTGCTTTCAATTGGCATTGGAAAAATGTTAGGCGCATATTTGTACTTCTCAAATCTTTAAAACAAAAAGGAGAAAATATGGTAAGTGAAGAACAGAAAAAAGAATATCAGGATTATGTAAAGGAAATTACACCAACGCACAATACACCGAGAAATATATTTAGAGCATTCTGGACGGGCGGAACGGTCTGCGTGATAGGACAGATCCTTAGTGTATTTTTTGAAAAAATGGGTATGGGAAAAGAGGCAGCAGGTACGTGGACCTCGATTGCTCTTGTTTTAGCTGCAATTATATTGACAGGACTACATTTATTTGGAAAGCTGACAAAATATGCAGGAGCAGGTCTCCTTGTTCCGATAACAGGATTTGCAAATGGAGTGGCATCACCTGCAGTGGAAGCAGCGCCAGAGGGTGAGATTTTTGGAAAAGGTGTGCAGATATTTACGATTGCAGGACCAGTAATTTTGTACGGTGTGTTTGCAAGCTGGCTATTCGGATTAATTTACTGGCTGATGCGTCTTCTTTAAAGGAAAATAGCAGCGATTCAGGGTGTAATCTTCTTTGAAATGCTTTGAATCGTTGCAAATTAGACATGCAATTAAAAAAATTGAATTTTCTTTAAAAAAAGTGTTGACAAATTTGCAAGATGTGTTATAATAAGGATGTTGGTTGAGAAAACATAAAACAAACGAAACTGACAAGCACATAATCCTCGATAGCTCAATGGTAGAGCACTCGGCTGTTAACCGAGTTGTTGTAGGTTCGAGCCCTACTCGGGGAGCTGATAACTGATCTGTTACATAACGCTTCAGTTATTTTTTATGAAAATGTGTCCGTAGCTCAGTTGGATAGAGCAACGGCCTTCTAAGCCGTGGGTCGGGGGTTCGAATCCCTTCGGGCACATTAAGATGAGAGAGCTGCAGGCAATATGCCTGTGGCTTTTTTCGTATTTGCAGCAAAGCCCGAAGGTGAATGGATTCGTCGACGGACCAGTTTGGTTACAGTTTACAAACAAAGAAAAATATGGTACAATACACATACTTTTGTGGCATGCATGAAGCATGTGCTGTACTCAGAAGAGTACATATATTATTTACAATTAAAATGTTATAAATGCCTCAGTAAACTGGGGCGTGTGTTGACGCTTACATATAATATAAACAAATATACTAAGAAGGTATATGATTTCCCAGAAGGGAGATAATATGCCTTCTTTTTTCTGTTTAATAAGACAAAATTAAAATACTAGAATGATATAAAAAGACAGAAATGGAGATGCAAAAATGGATTTAAATGAATTTTTCAAAGAACACAATAAAGTAGCATTGGCATTTTCTGGAGGAGTAGATTCTTCTTATCTGCTTTATGCAGCAATTAAGAGTGGAGCGCAGGTGCGTGCCTACTATGTCAATGCTGCATTTCAGCCACAATTTGAGCTTGATGATGCTATGCGTCTTGCAAAACAGCTAAATGCTGATATGAAGGTATTAACAGCAGATGTTCTTTCAAATGAAACAGTAGTGAAGAATCCTTCAGACCGCTGTTATCACTGCAAAAATGTTATATTCAATATGATTCTTGCAGAGGCGAAGAAGGATGGTTTTACAGTACTGATGGATGGAACTAATGCATCTGATGCAGAAGATGACCGCCCAGGAATGCGTGCGCTTCGAGAGCTTTGTGTCTACTCACCACTTCGCATCTGTGGTCTTACAAAGACGGAAATTCGAAGACGTTCAAAAGAAGCAGGTCTTTTTACATGGGATAAGCCAGCTTATGCCTGTCTGGCAACACGTATCCCAACAAACGAGCGCATTACTGCAGAAAAGCTTGAAAAGACGGAAGAAGCAGAAAATTATCTGTTTTCTCTTGGCTTTACAGATTTTCGTGTGCGTTATTTAAATGACTCTGCAAAGATTCAGATGCCGGCAGCACAGATGACAAAGCTTTTAGAAATGCGAGAGGAAATTCTTATAGAATTGAAAAAATATTACAAAGAAGTGCTGCTTGATTTGCAGGCCAGATAAAAATTTAATTATATGGGGAGATAAAGTTGTGAATAGCGAGGCAAGACAGATACTAGAAGCAGTGAAGGCAGGAAGTATGAGTATAGATGATGCACTGCTTGAAATAAAAAAAGAGCCTTTTGAGGATATTGGATATGCAAAGGTGGATTTACACAGAAAAATCCGCCAAGGCGCAGCAGAAGTAATTTATGGTGCAGGAAAGACACCAGAGCAGATGATTGGAATTGTATCTGCTATGTTAAAAAATGGTCAGGATCACATTTTAATTACACGTTTATCATCAGAAGCGGCAGATATGATTAGTCAGGTGCATCCATTACATTATCACAAAGATGCAAGAGTTGGCATTATCGGAGAAATGCCAAAACCGACTGGAAAGGGAAAGGTTGTTGTGGCGACAGGCGGAACATCTGATATTCCAGTAGCAGAGGAAGCAGCGCTGACAGCAGAAATTCATGCAAACGAGGTTGTGCGCCTATATGATGTTGGAGTGGCAGGACTGCATCGTTTATTAAATCATATGGATGAAATCATGAGTGCAAGTGTAATCATTGCAATAGCTGGAATGGAAGGCGCACTAGCAAGTGTAATAGGCGGTTTAGCAGATTGCCCCGTCATTGCAGTTCCTACAAGCGTAGGATACGGTGCATCCTTTGGCGGTGTATCAGCACTTTTATCAATGCTTAATTCCTGTGCAAGCGGTGTATCTGTAGTAAATATTGACAACGGCTTTGGTGCTGGATATCTGGCAGGAATGATGAATCACATGTAACTATTTTGCAAATGTGATTTTGAATAGTTATAATTAAATAAAGAGGTATAGTTCACGGGTAAGTTAATACTTACAGCAAAGCTCGACGGTGAATGGATTTCACGAGCCGGACACTTGGAGCAGGTCTTTCAAAGTAATGTATAATAAGAAATAACATAACAGGATCCTGCGGAGTTTGGTCTGGCGACGAAACCATTGCACCGAAGAGCTTCCATAAAATGACGCGTGAACTGTAACAATAAAGGAGAAAAAACAAATGAGAACATTATATTTAGACTGTGGAATGGGTGCAGCAGGTGATATGCTGACAGCAGCACTTTCGGAGCTTCTGCCTGATCAGGATGCATTTTTTGAAAAAATGAATGCACTTGGAATCCCGGGAGTTCATTTTGAAAAAGAAAAAACTCAAAAATGCGGTATTACAGGAACACACAGTAAGGTAACAGTAAATGGTGAGGAAGAGGAAAGCCTTGATGTGCATCATTATGATCACGATCATCATCATGATCATGAAGACCATCACCATGACCACGACCACCATCATGATCATGAAGACCATGACCACGATCATGCGCATGGTGCACATCATCACCACAGCAACCTGCATGATATTGAGCATATCGTAAGAGATCATCTGCCGGTATCAGATCGCGTAAAGGATGATATAATGGCAGTTTATCAGCTGATTGCTCAGGCTGAAAGCGCAGCACATGGTGTACCAGTTGATCAAATTCATTTTCACGAAGTAGGAACTATGGATGCCGTTGCTGATATTACAGCAGTCTGTATGCTTATGGAGGAGCTTTCTGTTGATCAGGTGATTGTATCACCAGTTCATGTTGGAAGCGGAAAAGTACGCTGTGCACATGGTATTTTGCCAGTACCAGCACCAGCAACTGCTTATATTTTAAAGGAAGTGCCGATTTATGGCGGAAGGATTCAGGGAGAGCTTTGCACACCAACAGGCGCAGCACTTTTAAAACATTTTGCCACAAAATTTGGTGATATGCCAGTTATGAAGACGAAGGCTATCGGTTATGGAATGGGCAAGAAGGATTTTGAGATGGCAAATTGTGTCCGTGCGATGTTAGGAGAGACAGCAGATGATGTAAGCCGTGTTTCTGAGCTTTGCTGCAACATAGATGATATGACTGCAGAGGAAATTGGCTTTGCAACAGAGACAATTTTAGCAGCAGGTGCTCTGGAAGTATTTACTGTCTCCACAGGAATGAAAAAATCCAGACCAGGCATTTTACTTGAAGTGATGTGCCGTGAGGAAGACCGCGACCGTATGATTGAACTTATATTTTTGCATACAACTACGCTTGGTGTTAGAGAGCAGTTTTCAAGACGCTATACTATGACACGCTCTATAAAGACAATAAAGACTCCATATGGTGATGTGAGAAAGAAAGTTTCGACAGGCTATGGTACTTCACGTGAAAAGTATGAGTATGAAGATCTTGCATCAATTGCAAGAAAGCAGGGAATATCCATTCGCGAAGCAAGGCAGACTGCAAGTGACTTTGATAAATAAAAAAGCTGATTAGAATTTTTATTTACAAAAAAGGAGAATGATATGAGAAAAAAACATGTAAGAAATTTAACGGCAGGCTGTGCTGCGTTTATGGCGGCAGCATTTGTATTTTCAGCAGGCTTTTCAAAAACAGCATTTGCAGACGAAGCAGACAAAACTACACTTGTATATGGAAGCACTGACTATACACGCATTAACCCGGCAATGGATGAGCACTGCGAAATAAACGTGCTATTATTTGATGGTCTTACTGATCATGATGGTGATAATCAAATTATTCCGCGTCTGGCAAAGAGCTGGGAGTATGATGAGGAGAATTTAACATACACGTTTCATCTTGAGGAAGGCGTCAAGTGGCATGATGGTGAGCCTTTTACAGCAGAGGATGTAAAATTTACATTCGAAGCAATTATGGATCCGGCAAATGAATCTGAGAATGCACCTGATTATGAGGATATAGAGAGCATTGAGGTGATTGACGAACATACGGTAGCTTTTCATCTTTCTAACGTTAATACCGCTTTTTTGGAATATATGACAAAACCTGTTATGCCAAAGCATCTGTTAGAGGGTGAAGATTGGCAGACATCTGACTTTTTCCGTGCACCAGTTGGAACAGGACCATATAAGTTTGTAAGCTGGGATGCAGGACAGACTATTACAATGGAAAAGAATGAGGAGTATTTTGCCGGTGCAGCTAATATTGATACAATTGTATTTAAGATTGTGACAGATGATAATGCAAAGGCAATGCAGCTATTAAGCGGCGAGCTTGATTTGGCGCAGATTACACCAAAGGAAGAATCACTTTTTGCTGATAATGACGAATTTAAAGTGTACGATATGACAACTTCTGACTACAGAGGCATTCTCTACAACTTTAATAACGAGTATTGGCAGGAAAATGCCGATCTGATACCGGCAATCAATTATGCGATTGACCGTCAGGCGATCCTTGATGCAGTGCTGTTAGATAAGGGTGAAGTGGCATATGGTCCTCTGCAGCGAAATAAATATAACAATGAAAATGTGGAGCACTACGATTACAACTTAGAAAAGTCAGCAGAGATTTTTGAAGCAGCAGGATGCACACAAGATGCAGATGGCTACTGGTGCAGAAACGGGGAGAGAATTAGCTTTACAATTAACGCGACACCGGGTGATCAGGTGCGCATTGATATGGCGCAGATTGCAGCACAGCAGCTTCGCGAGGCAGGACTTGATGTAAAAGCAGATGTACCGGCAGGCGGAATCGACTGGGCAGGACAGGAGTGTTGCATCATTGGATGGGGATCTCCGTTTGATGCAGATGATCATACATACAAGGTATTTGGTACAGATAAGGGAGCGAACTATTCTGGATATTCAAATGCACTTGTAGATGAATACTTAACACAGGCACGCCAGACAGAGAATGAAAATGAGCGTAAGGAGGCTTATGCAAAGTTCCAGGAAGCATTAGCAGAGACACCAGCTTACACATTCTTCTGCTATATTGATGCGCTTTACGCAGCAGAGAATACGATTCAGGGAATAGATGAAGATACTGTATTAGGTCATCACGGTGTAGGCATTTTCTGGAATATCTGTGACTGGACAATTGAAAATCAGTAACAAAACGAAAGGAAATGAGCGATGAAGAACAAATGGCTTAGTGTGCTTTTCAAAAAGATCGCTGCATTTTTTATCAGCATATGGGTGCTGTCTGCCATTGTGTTTTTCTTATCACGAATTACGCCGATTGATCCGCTGCAGTCGTACTATGGTGAGCGCGTAGAGAAAATGAGTGAAGAACAAAAGGACAGTGCCAGAGAACGTCTTGGATTAAATGATCCGATTCCGGTACAATATGTACGTTGGCTTAAGCTGGCGCTGTCCGGTGATTTTGGAATTTCCTACAAATATAAGCAGGACGTTACTATTGTGATTAAAGAACGTATCCAAAATACACTCGTTTTAGGCGTATTAAGCTATGTGATTTTATTTATTGGAGCATTGCTGTTAGGATTTTTATGTGCTTGGAATGAAAATAAACTTGCAGACAGACTTATTGTGCGTCTTGGAACGATTACAAGCTGCATTCCAGAATTTTGGATGGCGCTCATGCTGATTTTTGTGTTTAGCGTATTGCTAGGTTGGCTCCCGGCAAGCGGTGCATATTCAATTGGAGGGGGAAGTTTACTTGACAGGCTGCGTCATCTTGTGCTGCCATTAATTGCCTCAGTGGCTGGTCATTTGTGGTATTTTGCCTATATGGTGCGAAATATGCTATGCGAAGAAACACGTTCAGAATATATCGTGCTTGCACGGGCAAAGGGAACAAAAGACAGCACAATCTTATTTCGTCACTGCCTAAAAAATGTGCTGCCAGCTTATATTAGTCTTATGGCAGTTTCAGTGGCGCACATTCTTGGCGGTACTTATTTGGTAGAAGCAGTATTTGGCTATCCGGGAATTGGTATGCTTACGTATGAGAGTGCCAAAACGTCTGATTATAACATGCTTATGGTACTATGCCTTTTAACGGGAGTAGTTATGATAGCAGCAAACACGATTGCAGAGCTAGTGAACGCAAGATTAAATCCATATATGGCGCAGGAGGGAAAATGAGCTTTGAAAAACATATAACGAAGAGAAAAAAAGTACCGTTTCTTTCCTTTGTGCTGTTTGGTATTTTGATTATGGGATGTGTGTTTGCACCATTTTTTTGCAAAGATGCGTCCTATATGGATCTTATGAACTGCAGCCGCGCACCGGGGCGTGAATTTTTCTTTGGAACAGATACGATGGGACGCGATCTGTTTTCATGTATATGGCATGGCGGACGTGTTTCTCTTACCATTGGCTTTTTGTCTGCTGCCATATCAGCAGTTATTGCAGTTTTGTATGGTACAGCAAGTGCACTGTCACCTGCGTGGCTGGATAGGCTTTTGATGCGTCTTGTAGACGTGCTTCTTTCTGTTCCGTCGCTTTTGCTTGTCTTATTTGTGCAGGCAGTATTTGGAAAAAATATTATAGGAATGAGTGCAGCGATAGGACTTTGTGGATGGTTTTCAATGGCAAAAATCGTGCGCACACAGGCAAAAACAGTAAAAGAAAGCGGCTTTGTCACGGCATCACAGTGCATGGGCGGCGGTTTTTTTCATGTGCTTTACTGGCATCTTGCTCCAAATTTTCTTCCATCCATTTTATTTATGATTATTATGAGTGTACGAACAGCAATAGCTGAAGAATCAACACTTAGCTTTCTGGGGCTTGGCCTTCCAATAGAGACAATCTCGTGGGGCAGTATGCTCGCACTTGCCCAGAATGCGTTTGTTATGCGCGCATGGTGGATGATTTTGATTCCAGGCCTTTTTTTAATACTCCTTTTTTTATGCCTCACCGAGATAGGAAGCTGGTGCCAAGAGCGCATGAACCATAAAAAAAGGCAGATGTAAAACACTCTTAGAACAGACAATGATAGCAAATAAATGATATCATAAATATGCAAAATGCAATAGAAAATATTGAGGGATAAATAAAATAATGAAATTGATAATGACCTATTACAAAAAAATGATTATCACATATAAAAAGCTTTTTGTGATGTCGTTTGTGATTATGGCGGCAGTGACCGTGAGCAACCTTTTGATTCCGTGTGGAATGCGCTTTTTGGTAGACAGTATCTCACAGGCGAACAGTCTTGGACAGAAAGAACTTCTTTTTTTGCTTGCCGCATTCGCAGCATTTTTATTATGTATGGGGGTTAATACCTGGATGGAAATTAGATGGTATTTGCTGCTAGATAAGTTAGGCGGTCTTTGTATGAGAGACTTGACACTCAAGATGGAGGCAGCACTTGCGGCCGCTTCCCTATCCGATGCCGATAAGATTGGTGCGGAGGTGTTAAAGCATACAATGTATGCTGATGTGCTTGATGTATTTCGTGTGACAGGTCATCATATACCGTCGTTTATCAGTGCGGTATTGACAACTATTGTATGTATGGTATTGGCCTTTGCATTTAGCATGAAATTTGCAGTTTTTTTGGTGTTTTCAGTTGGTCTTGGCTGGTATGTGTCTTTCTTAGGGCGAAAGCGAATTTCACAGAAGGCAGGCAAGACAAATCAGAAAATGAAACAGTGCCATGCCGTCTGCAATCAGTATATTGACTCAATGACACTTGTCCAGACAAATGATGTGCTCGATTACTTTCAGCAGGAAACAACGAGAAAATTAAGTGATTTTATTCAGACTGCAAAAAAAGAAGATCGCCTTATGCTTTTTTGGTCTAAGTTGTCCGAACATTATAACACGATATCTACTATGCTGCTGTCTGTTTTATTGTTGATTCCTTCATGGGGCGGATCAATTGGAAATTTGATCTTTTTTACGATGTTGTCAACGGTAATTAATTCGCAGGGTCAGAATGCACAGGAATTGCTGCGGCAAATTATGCGCGCACAAGTAAGCTTTGAGAATGTAGATAAGGTGTGCAAATTAGAGCCGCGCCAGAAAGCAGAGTCATTAACAGATGTTGAATCAATCGAGTTCGACTCAGTTTGTTTTTCTTATGCAAGCGGTGCACCTGCCTTAACACAAGTTTCCTGCTGTCTGCAAAAAGGACAGATGGTTCGCCTGATGGGTGAAAATGGCTGTGGAAAGTCTACATTTATAAAGCTCTTGCTTGGACTTTATCGGCCAGACAGTGGAACAATAAGAATCAATTCACAATCAGTTGATGCTTATTGCAAACATGATATGAGCCGCCAGTTTTTGTACGTTGGTCAGGAGGAGATTTTTTTAAACGAGACAGTAGAAAATTATTTACACATTATCACACAAAATGAGGGAGAAGCTGTGACATATCTGTTAAAAGAATATGATATAGCGGCGGATCGTGCCATCGAAAATGAGGGAAAATCATTGTCGGTGGGACAGCGAAAGAAGTTGTTAATCATGAAAATGCTTCTTAGAATCGAAGAAGCATCTGTTTTGATTGTAGATGAAATTGAGGCTGGTCTTGATCAGGAAACGAGAGAAAAATACGAGCAGTTGTTAAATCTTATTGCAAAAAAGAAGAATAAACTTATAATTGTCGTTGAGCATGACCCACAAGGAACGATTGAATTTACAAAAATAATGCATTTTGAACACGGCCATATTGTGAATATTGACAATTTCTAAACTACAGTTCACAGATTAGATATTTTTTACTTGCAATTTAAACTTTAGTGTGCTATAGTAATGAACCATAAGAAACGCATTGAAGGAGACTCTATCCCAACGATCTTGACAGGAAGAGGGCGTCACCGACTGAGAGCGCCGTCATGAGGGACTGGGTGTGGGAACGCTCCGGAGCGGGCATTCTGAGCTTTTATTATGAGTAAAAGGGTAGGTTTGCACGTTGGTTTACGTTATAACCATAGAGTGATCCAGATATGGATTGAATGCGGGTGGTACCGCGGAACTAAGATGTTTCGCCCCGGAGACTGTAATAAGTTACAGTTTCCGGGGTTTTTTGTATAATGCAGCAACTTCGTAAGCATTATAATAAATAAAAGTACCAGCATCAACCATGGAGACTCGTATTTTGGCTGAAAAGAAAGGACAACATGGAATTTATCAGTGGAATCAGCAAAAAAGAGTATGCAAGTATTAAGGAATTAGCACAGGGAAGCTGTGATGGAAAGACTGTTCGCATGGAGGGAATGGTTCATGCCGTAAGAGACATGGGCGATGTACGCTTTGTGATCTTACGAAAGGCAGAGGGACTCATTCAGTGTGTCTATGAAGAAAAAACAGCAGGCTTTGAGTTAGGCGAATTAAAGGATGAGAGCGCAATTCGTGTAGAGGGTGTTGTTTATGAAGAAAAGAGAGCACCGTTTGGAAGAGAGCTTCGTTTAACATCAGTGACTATTTTATCAGAGCCTTCGGCAGCAATGCCATTACCTGTCAACAAATGGAAACTAAATACTTCACTGGAAGCAAAATTAAACTATCGTCCATTATCTCTTCGCAATTTGAAAGAGCGTGCAAAGTTTCGCATTCAGGAGGGAATTGCAAGAGGCTTTTGTGAATTTTTAACTTCACAGGGCTTCACGCAGATCAGAACTCCAAAGATCGGAGCAAAGGGAGCAGAGGGCGGTTCTAATGTATTTAAGCTTGATTATTTCCACCGTCCGGCGGTACTCGCACAGAGCCCGCAGTTTTACAAGCAGATGATGGTCGGCGTGTTTGACCGTGTGTTTGAGACTGGACCTGTATTTCGTGCAGAGAAGCATAACACAAAACGCCACTTAAATGAATATACGAGTCTCGATTTTGAGATGGGCTTTATCGACAGCTTTCAGGATATCATGGCAATGGAAACCGGCTTTTTACAGTACACAATGGAGCTGTTAAAGAAGGATTATAAAACAGAGCTTGATATGCTTGACATTACACTTCCAAAGGTTGATGAGATTCCACAGGTACGATTCGATGAGGCAAAGCGTCTTGTGGCAGAGAAATATAACAGACAGATCAGAAACCCATATGATCTTGAACCAGAGGAGGAAGCACTGATTGGCCGCTACTTCGAGGAAGAATATGGCGCAGACTTCGTATTTGTTACTCACTATCCTAGCAAGAAGCGTCCATTCTATGCAATGGATGATCCAGATGACAAGACATTCACTCAAAGCTTCGATCTATTGTTTAAGGGACTTGAGGTTACAACAGGAGGACAGCGTATTCACGAGTATCAGATGCTTCTTGACAAGATCGAGGCAAAGGGTATGACAACTGAAGGCATGGATCAGTACCTTGATATCTTCAAGCATGGAATGCCGCCGCACGGAGGACTCGGCATTGGCCTAGAGCGTCTGACGATGAAGCTGATCGGTGAGGACAACGTGCGTGAGACCTGCCTCTTCCCAAGAGATCTTTCCAGACTGGAGCCGTAACATTTAATGAGCGGTGAGACGAAGAAGTCAAACCGCTTTCGTAAAAATATAAAGAAAAATTGGAAGGAAATCACGATGGCAAATATAATTGATGATGAGACAATAGAGTATGTTGGAATATTAGCAAAGCTCGCGCTTTCCGAAGAGGAAAAGGAGCAGGCAAAAAAAGATATGTCTGATATGCTTGACTATATAGATATGCTTGGTGAGCTGGACACATCTAATGTAGAGCCAATGAGTCATGCATTCCCTGTTTTCAATGTGTTCCGTGAGGATGTAGTTACAAATGGAGATGGAAGCGAGGAGACACTTGCAAATGCACCGGAACAGAAAAACGGGGCATTCAAGGTTCCAAAGACTGTGTAATGGTGTTCTGAATAATTACAAAACATTTGGCTTGATTAGATAACAGGTAATGGAGAGACAGGAGACAGTTTAATGGAGATTCAAAAATTGACAGCAGTTTCGCTGGGAAAAAAGATAAAAGAAAAAGAGATCTCCGTGCGGGAGGCGCTCGATGCAGTTTTCGCACAGATTGATCAGACAGAAGATAGGTATCATGCGTATGTGACACTCGATAAAGAGGGCGCTTACAAGCAGGCTGATGCTGTTCAGGAAAAAATAGACAAGGGTGAGCTGACAGGAGCACTTGCTGGTGTACCGGTAGCCATCAAGGATAACATGTGCACGAAAGGATTGTTGACTACCTGCAGTTCAAAAATTTTGGAAAATTATATTCCAACCTACACGGCATCTGCAGTTCAAAACTTAACTGATGCAGGCTGTGTAATCATTGGAAAGACAAACATGGATGAGTTTGCGATGGGAAGTACAACAGAGACTTCATACTATGGTGTTACAAGAAATCCTCATAATCCAGACCATGTTCCAGGCGGTTCCTCAGGAGGAAGTGCAGCTGCAGTTGCTTTAAATGAGTGTTTTTTTGCACTTGGTTCTGATACAGGCGGTTCCATTCGTCAGCCATCTGCATTCTGCGGTATCACCGGTATGAAGCCAACATATGGCACGGTTTCCCGTTATGGACTTATTGCCTATGGTTCTTCACTTGATCAGATTGGTCCGATGACAAAAAATGTTACTGACTGCGCAGCTGTTCTTGAGACAATTGCTTCCTATGATAAAAAAGACAGCACGTCGATGAAACGCGAAGAGTATGATTTTACGTCTGCACTTGTAAGAGATGTAAAAGGTCTTCGCATCGGACTTCCAAAGGACTATTTTGGAGATGGTCTTGACAGCGAAGTAAAGGCAGCAATTTTTAAGGCAGCAGAAACCTTTAAGCGTATGGGAGCTATTGTAGAGGAGTTCGATTTAGGTCTTGTTCAATATGCAATTCCGGCATACTATATCATAGCATCGGCAGAGGCTAGCTCAAACCTTGAGCGTTTTGATGGTGTAAAGTATGGCTACCGCACAAAAGAATATGGTGATCTTCACAGCATGTACAAAAAGACACGTTCTGAAGGCTTCGGTTCAGAGGTAAAGCGCCGTATCATGTTAGGCTCCTTTGTTTTAAGCTCAGGATATTATGATGCTTATTATTTAAAGGCATTAAAGACAAAAGCACTTATCAAGCAGGAGTTTGATAAGGCATTTGAAAAATATGATATTATTCTGGCACCAGCAGCACCAACGACTGCACCGCTTTTAGGCAGCAGCTTACAGGATCCTATCAAGATGTATTTAAGTGATATTTATACAATATCTGCAAATCTTGCCGGAATCCCAGGTTTGTCAATTCCGTGCGGAAAAGACAAGAAGGGTCTTCCAATTGGAATGCAGCTTCTTGGTGGCTGTTTCCAGGAAAAAACATTGCTTCGCTCAGGTTTTGCGTATGAAAAGGCAAGAGAGGAGGAAGCGTGATGGCACAGTATGAAACCGTGATCGGTCTTGAGGTTCATGTGGAGCTGGCAACAAAAACAAAAATTTTCTGCGGCTGCTCCACCGCATTTGGAGGTGCTCCAAACAGCCATACATGTCCTGTCTGCACTGGACTTCCAGGTTCTCTTCCTGTATTAAACAAGCAGGTTGTTGAGTATGCAATGGCAGTTGGACTGGCAACTAATTGTCAGATCAATCAGTATTGCAAGTTTGATCGTAAGAACTATTTTTATCCAGATAATCCGCAGAACTATCAGATCTCTCAGCTGTATTATCCGATATGTCATGATGGCGGTATCAAGATAGATGTAAACGGTCAGAAAAAGATTGTACGTATCCATGAGATCCATATGGAGGAAGATGCAGGAAAGCTTGTTCATGATGAGTGGGAGGATGTCTCATTAGTAGACTATAACCGTTCAGGTGTGCCGCTTATAGAGATTGTTTCTGAGCCAGATATGAGAAGTGCTGATGAAGTTATTGCATATCTTGAAAAGCTTCGCCTGATTATTCAATATCTTGGTGCTTCAGACTGTAAGCTTCAGGAAGGTTCTATGCGTGCTGACGTCAACTTGTCTGTTCGCCCTGTTGGTGCAGAGAAATTTGGAACACGTACCGAAATGAAGAATTTAAATTCATTTAAGGCTATTGCGCGTGCCATTGAATCGGAGAGAGCGCGTCAGATTGAGCTTATTGAAGAAGGCAAGAGTGTTGTTCAGGAGACGAGACGCTGGGATGACAATAAGGAATATTCATATCCTATGCGTTCAAAAGAGGATGCGCAGGATTATCGCTATTTTCCAGAACCAGATCTGCCGCCGCTTCAGATTCCAGATGAGTGGATCAAACAGTTAAAATCATCTCAGCCAGAGCTTCGTGATGAAAAGATGGCACGCTATAAGGAAGAATACGAGATACCGGATTATGATGCTGATATTATCACAGGTTCTAAGCGTATGGCTGATATTTTCGAGCAGACTGTTGCTCTTGGTGCAGCGCCAAAGAAGGTATCAAACTGGCTGATGACAGAAACGATGCGTCTTTTAAAAGAGCAGATGATGGATCCGGATGAGCTTGATTTTTCACCGAAGCATTTAGCTATGCTGATTGCACTTGTTGAGAAAAAAACAATCAACCAGACAATTGCAAAGGAAGTTTTTGAAAAGATTTTTGCAGACGACATTGAACCAGAGAGTTATGTAAAAGAGCATGGTCTTGGTATGGTCAGTGACACAGATGCACTGCAAAAAACAGTAGAGGAAGTCATTGCCGCAAATCCACAGTCAGTAGTAGACTATAAAGCAGGAAAGCAAAAGGCTATCGGCTTCTTAGTTGGACAGACTATGAAGGCCATGAAAGGCAAGGCAAATCCAACAGCTGTAAACGAGATTTTAGTAAAATTATTAAACGAGTAGTAAAATCTGCTCATCTGTTGAAAAAAACGGATGAGCAGATTTTTTTATACGAAAATTTCTTGGAAAATTTACAAAAAATTGCTTGATTATTTCTGATAAATGTGATAAAGTTACTTTGTTTGATAATTAACAAACGAAGTCTTGCAAAAGCAGGACCAAATAAAAATATATCATTTAATAAAAACTGGCTGCAGTTAGACAGACCAGAATAGAAAGGAAGAATTATCATGGCAAGATTTACATTACCAAGAGATCTGTATCATGGCAAGGGAGCACTTGAAGCATTAAAGACGCTGAAAGGAAAGAGGGCAATCGTCGTTGTTGGCGGTGGTTCTATGAAGCGTTTCGGTTTTCTGGATAAGGTTGTTTCCTATCTTAAGGAGGCAGGTATGGAGGTTCAGCTGTTTGAGGGTGTAGAGCCAGACCCATCAGTGGATACTGTCATGAAGGGTGCAGCAGCAATGACCGAGTTTGGACCAGACTGGATCGTATCAATCGGAGGAGGATCTCCAATCGATGCAGCGAAGGCTATGTGGGCATTCTATGAGTATCCAAATGTTACATTTGAGGATCTGTGCATTCCGTTTAACTTCCCGACACTTCGTACAAAGGCTAAGTTCTGTGCAATCCCATCTACATCAGGTACTGCTACCGAGGTAACAGCATTCTCCGTTATCACCGATTATAAGAAGGGTATTAAGTATCCGTTAGCAGACTTCAACATCACTCCAGATGTTGCTATCGTAGATCCAGAGTTAGCAGAGACCATGCCAAAGAAGCTGACTGCACATACAGGTATGGATGCCATGACTCATGCAATCGAGGCATATGTTTCTACTCTTCACTGCGAGTACACTGATCCGTTAGCACTTCATGCAATCGAGCTGATCAGCGAGTATCTGATTTCATCCTACAATGGCGACATGGATGCACGTGCAAAGATGCATGATGCACAGTGTCTGGCTGGTATGGCATTCTCTAACGCACTGCTTGGAATCGTTCACTCCATGGCACATAAGACTGGTGCAGCTTACAGCGGCGGACATATCGTTCATGGATGTGCAAACGCAATGTACCTGCCAAAGGTTATCCGCTTCAATGCAGTAGAGCCAGAAGCACAGAAGAGATATGCAAATATCGCAAGATTCCTTCACTTAGAGGGAAGCACCGATGCAGAGCTTGTAGATGCACTGATCGCTCATATCCAGAACATGAATAAGCAGCTTGATATCCCGACCTGCATCAAGGATTATGAGGGCGGAATCATCGACGAGAAAGAATTTATGGAGAAGCTGCCAACAGTTGCAGAGCTTGCAGTAGGTGATGCTTGTACAGGATCCAATCCAAGAAGCATTAACCCAGAGCAGATGGCAAAACTGTTAAAGTGCTGCTACTACGATGAGGAAGTAGATTTCTAATAATCTAATAAAATTTTAAGGCGCGTACCGCAGGGTGCGCGCCTTTTTATATTGCACCGAAGGGGCTTAGTAGTAATACGCCTTTTGCTTGCAAATCGGAGTGGGAAAGGGTATAATTAGTTTATAAAATTAGCACAATCCTGTGCGGAAATGAGGAAAAAAATGATATTACTGACAGCAGACGGAATTACTTCTTTACAGCTGGAGGAAGAAATAAAAAAAGCACTTGTGCCAATATCAAGAAGAGCAGCGCTTGTGACAACCGCCTCGTGCCGGTATAAAGAAAAAGATCATAATGTTCCAATATTAAGTGCGCTTATGAGGCGCTTTGGGCTTGAGCCGGAGTGCGTGGACGTGGAATTTCAGGATGCGACTTTTTTATTGGCATATGATGTTGTTATTTTGATGGGTGGAAATCCATTTTATCTGCGCAAGCATTTAAAAAAGTGGAAAAATAGTCTGGAAGTTTTGACTGAGCTTGCCAACCGCCATGTGCTTATAGGAATAAGTGCCGGCAGCATGGTTCTTGGTGATACGATGGAGTTTGCCTGTCAGATTGAACCTGGTGGTATCGAGGAAGTTGGAGAAAATGTGGACTGCAGTGGTTTTGGCATTGTGCCGTTAAATATTATGCCGCATTACTTGGCATATCTTACGGCTTATGAACAGACAAAGGAGATACTTGAAAGTTACGAGGAAGAGACAGGACGAAAGATCTGTACCATAAATGACGGCGATGGCATCATTATTTCAAAAGCAGGAAAAAAGGGACGCTATATCAAAGATGAGCGATATACACCGATTGTTGCGCCTGGCATGTCAGAGTATCAGGCATATTTTTTTGATCTGTATGGCACTCTGATTGACATTCATACAGAAGAGGGTGATCATGAGCTTTGGGAGTTTATGGCAAAATATTATGCCTACAAAGGTGCAAGGTACGGTTCATGGGAGCTTCGTTGGAGATATGGTGCATTGATTCATGATGAGGAAGAACGGCTTTTACATGAAAATCCCAAACAGATTCCTGAGCCACAGGTAGAACGTGTCTTTATGCGTTTATATGAAGAAAAGGGTGTGCGTGTTTCCATACAGGAGGCTGTGGATGCCGCGCAGGTATTTCGAAGCTTTTCACTGCGCTATGTTCGCTTATATTATGGTGCAAAAGAGCTTCTTGCCCACCTGAAAAAGAAAGGCAAAAAGCTCTATGTGCTTAGCAATGCGCAGCAGGTATTTACTGCCAGCGAGTTGCGCTATCTTGGTATTTACGACTACTTTGATAAGGTATGTCTGTCATCAGATTATCATTGTAAAAAACCAGATGCTGCTTATTTTAAGGCATTATTAACGTCAGAAAGCTTAGATCCGACAAAGGTAATGATGATCGGAAACAGCGAATATGATGATATACGTACTGCAAAATCACTTGGTATGGGTGCATGCTATATTCATTCCAATTTGTCACCAGAAGGAGAGACGACAAATTGTGATATTGTTATGAGAGCGATGGATCTGCCGTCTCTGGAGAAGATTTTGTGCCGCGAAGCGCACTTGGCGTAATTCCATATTTTTTCTTAAAGACGCGGTTAAAATGAGGAATGCTGTTAAAACCGCATCTTCTTGCAATGTCCATGATTGGTTCATAAATGTCTGCAAGTAGCAGTCTTGAAGCTTGAGAAAGACGATAGCTGTTTAAGCATTCTGTGAACGTTATGCCAATCGTGGACTTAAAGAACTTAATAAAGTGAGATTCACTAAATTCACATACTTTTGCCATCTGCTCAGTAGACAGCGGTTCACTGTAATGATCTGTGATATAGCTAATGATTTGCTTTGTCTTTACTACTGATTTTTGTGGGCGGCTCTTTGGCTTTACAGACGGCTCATTGTAAAATAGCAGATAAAACAGGCGAAAGAGACAGCTCTTTATGCCAAGCGGGTAGGCAGCTGAGTAGAATGTTTGCAATTGAAACATTTCCTCAAAACATTGACGAAACTCATTGTACCAGCCGTCTTCAGGCGTGATAAGCCATGGAATGACTTGTTCACCCTCTGAGAGCGGCTTTAAAAATGCAAATGCATCGTCATTATCTGTATTTCCAGAAAGAAGAGACAGCGGAAACTGGATCATGCTAATCTTCAGTGAGGAGTTTGAATCTGCTTCAATGGAATGCAGCTGACCCGGTAAGATCAGGCAGATATCGCCCTTCTTTACCGAAATTTTTTCAAGGTCAATTGATACTCGTCCAGTTCCTTCACGGATTAGAAGAATTTCCATAGTGTCCTGCCAGTGAATCGAAATCGAGGAGATATCCCAAGGTAAAACGGCCGTCAGGGCAGCAAAGGGGAAAGAACTCGTCAGGGGTTCGTGCATTTCAAATAAGTCGATGTTTTGGATATTCATATGTATAATAATAAGCCTTTCTCAAAGTCAGTCTTTTTCTCATAATAGGTATACCACAAGAAACGAAAGAAAACAACCAAAAATGTGGAAGAGCAAAAAACTTGACAGACACTTTTTTTATTACTATTATAATAAAAAGTAAGTAGAAAAAGATGGTCATTTAATAAAGAGGTGAAGAATGGAACTATATCATGCGAGTAAAGAGATTGTTCAGTACCCAGAAGTAAGAAAGGCAAGGTATACAAAAGATTTTTCCTGGGGATTTTATTGCACCAATAATTTTAAACAGGAAGTAAGATGGGCGAATAAACAGAAAGCAGTTTTGGGTGTTGGCAGAATTTAAATATCCGACACATCAAATAAGTTTCCATACATTGTCGGCACTTGATTGTTTGACGTTTGTAAAGAGCGAGGTGGTTTATGACAGAGAAGGAAAGAAATGATTATTTTTATGTATGCGCATTAATTGAATATATTGCAAGAAAAACAAAAAATCATCGTGGAGATATTGTGAATCAAATTGGTGAAGATGGTATAAAAAAGCTTTTGTATGATGCAGAGGTAGATCACTGCCTTAGTTTTGAACAGGTTAGCGATGAAGTAGTTGATTATTATAAAATAAAGCAGGGAGATTTTGATACAATATCGGCTTGCAAGTATTCGATCCCGAGTTTTCTTGATATTGGTAAATTATATAGTATTATGATAGAGGACTGTGCGAAGCCGGGAGATGAAGTTTCAGAGTTGATGAAAATATTTTCTTCTTTTATTAGTGATGAGATATCGAATTTTAATACCGATTTATATTATCAAAATCCAAACTATCTTGAGTGGTCATATAGAGAGGGAAAATTGTTAGATTGATCTTATATATATAAAGAATGTGGTGTTATTTTTATTTTACGAATAATCGCTAGAGATAGTTAGAGCGAGGGGAATTTTGCGGTGGCAGAGTTCCTTTTTTCGTTGACAAAAAACGATATTTTATTTAAAATACAGTATATAATATTTAATAATGAGGCTGATTTTAATAGTGAACCAAATAAGCCCAATAAGATTAATGAACCCAATGAGCTAACAAAAAAGGAGGACACCGATGGAGCTGGAAATTAAAAATGTATCGCACACCTATAAAAATGGAAAAAAAGCATTATCAGAAATTTCCACAAGTCTTACCCCTGGTGTGTATGGTCTCTTAGGACCAAACGGCGCAGGGAAATCAACGCTGATGAACATCATTACTGATAATCTGAGGCCAACAGCGGGTGAAGTGTCGCTCGATGGAAATGTGATCTGGAAAAACAGCAATGCGTATCGTGCAAGGCTTGGCTATATGCCACAGCAGCAAGGGCTATACAGTTCCTTTACCGGGACACGTTTTTTATGGTACATGGCAGCGTTAAAGGGATTGTCACATCGAGAAGCCAAAACGCGTGTAAATGAACTGCTAGAGTTGGTGAATTTAAAGGATGCCGCAGATCGACGTATCGGAGGCTATTCTGGTGGAATGAAGCAGCGCCTTTTAATTGCGCAGGCATTATTAAATGAGCCAGATGTACTTGTGTTAGATGAGCCAACGGCGGGTCTGGACCCGAAAGAGCGCATTCGCATCCGCAATTTTATCAGTGAGATTGCAGCAGATAAGATCGTTCTATTAGCAACACATGTAGTTACGGACGTGGAGTGCATAGCGAAAGAAATCATTTTATTGAAACAAGGACGCATTCTCAAAAAAGCATCGCCGATGGAGTTGATCCGAGAAATGGACGGACTGGTATGGGAATTTTTGATTCAGCCGGAGGAGATGGCAGGTGTGCAGAAAAAATATTTGGTCAGCAACATTATGATGACCGATGCCGGGATGCTTGTTCGTGCAGTAGGAAATGGGGAGCAGTTCCCGGCTGAACGAAAAAAGGCTGCGGCAAATATGGAAGATGTATATTTGTATCGGATGGAAGCAGATATTGGATAGAGAGTGGGGAAAGAAAAATGGGACTTTTGGAACTTTTCTTATATGAGTTAAGAAAGACCGTCGCATCGAAAGCATTGCTGGCAATTATAATTTTGTGTTTGGGCATCAGCATTGCTTACCAGTGGAGTGAGACACGCTCAGGCGGACAATACGATCAGTACAGCGGGCTGCGCGGCTCCTTTTGGAGCGAAGAACTAGAAAAAACAAAGGGAACAGACCGTGACAAGTTAAAACAATATTTTGAGATTGAAGGCTGGTATCATGGCCTTTTAGCGGCAGAAGAGAATGGACAAGATATTGAGTCATCACTGATGGAGTTTCAGGAACTCTATCCAGATGTGGATATGGAAGCACGTTTGCAACAGTCAGAAGAAGTACCAGAAGAAATGAGTCATCTGACAATGCATAAATTTTATAATAATATTGTGTCGAGATTAACCTATCAGGAATCGTATCCGCAGTTTCGAGAGAGCATTCAGCAAAAAGCCGATGAATTAGAAGATCTGGCACTTTTTTCAGATATTAGCGGATATAGCAGCCGCAACATCATACAGACGGCAGAGGCCTATAAAAAGCTGGGTGATCTCACACTAGAATATGATTACAGTGCAGCCATCTATATGGGAACTAATACAGTGATGGTTGATATGATGATCTTGTTTTTGGTGATCCTGATTGGTTGGCAGATCTTTTGCAGGGAGCGCGAGAATGGAATCTATCCGATTCTTCAGACGGCAAAAAGAGGAGGCGTGGCATTTATCAGTGCGAAGCTTGCGGCGTATTTTCTGATGCTTGCAATCCTTTCTTTTTTGCTTTATGCGGCACAGTTTTTGTTCGCTTTTTCCTTGTATGGGATTGGAAATTTAGATGTGGCATTGCAGTCACTCTCCGAGTATCGAAATTGTGTGCTTCCAGTTTCAATCGGGACATATATATGGCTGTTTTTGGAAATTAAAGTGACAGCTTGTTTGGTATTCGGTAGCCTGATTGTATTTTTTATGATAACATGGAAACGATTTGTGCCTGCTGTCTGCAGCTATTTTTGGGTGATGCTGATCGAATATGTATTGTATACCACTGTAAATAGCCTTTCAAAATGGAATTGGTTTCGCTATGTGAATTTGTTTTCAATATTGGATGCATCACAGCCGTTTACGGTTTATTGGAATTTAAATTTGTTTTCCTATCCAATTTGGGCAGAGTTTGCAAAGATGGTTCTATGTATTGCAACGATTCTTTTGTGTACCGTGCTTTCGATTTTGATTTATTGTCATGAGCGTGAGGGAAAGCGTGTATATGGCATAGCGTCAGGCAGACGAATTGCAGTCTGTTCATTGAGCGGAAAGCATGTGAGCATTTTTGCACATGAGGGATACAAGTTTTATGTGCTCGGCGGAATGGGGGTATTTTTGATTGTGGCCGCAGTTGTTTCGATGCGCATGGCAGAGGGAATTCCATCCCATACAGGAACGACAGAAATACAGGCATATCGGTATTATATTGAGCAGCTGCAAGGCACGTATACCGAAGAAACAAGGGCATGGCTGGAGCAGGAAACACAAATTATGCAGATGACCGATCAAGAGGCATTTGAAATTCAGGAGCAATTTCAAAACAGAGAAATTTCTTCGGAGACATACACAGACTGGATGGAGAAACGCCAGCAGTTGATTGAAATGCGGTCAAGAGGGTTTTATAAAATTTTGGCACAGGAACAGGTGATTAAGAATGCGAAAGAGAATGGATTTGAAAATGCAGGATTTGTCGATCAATATAAGCTGTCCTATCTGTTTAAGGATGAGAATAATCAAATGTTTCTTGCCTGTGTGCTGCTTTCAGCATTGATTCTGGGCGTATCGGGTCTGTTTGGAATCGAGGAACGAAATGGCATGATGGTGCTGTTACAATCCACGAAAAAGGGACGGCAGCCATTACAAAGAAGAAAATTGTTGCAGACAATTTTGTGCGCAACTGTGCTGTATGTAATTTTGTATGTGCCGTATTATGCAGCAATCTGGCGCGATTTGTCAGAGGTGGATGCGTCCCTTGTCTTAAATGGAGTGCCAGGTTATCAAAAGTTGCCTGTGCCGTTGTCCATTCGTCAGGCATTTGTTGTGATGTTTGTGCTTCGCTATCTGACAGCAGTGATTTGCAGCATCATTACAGCAGCTGTTACCAGTGCAGTAAAGAAACAGGCACTTGGAAGCGTAATCTGTTTCTTACTGTTTTTGGGACCATGTATTTTATATCTTTGGAAGGTAAATCTGTCTGGTGTGAGCGTTGTCGGCGGCCTTTTGCCGCAGCTTACTTTCCAAAACGGACAGGTCATGTTGTATGGTGTGTACTGGATTGGAATGCTGGCGGCAGTAGGAGGCAGTTTTCTTGCTATAAGAAAAAAATACTTATCGAAGTAGTTGATTTTAAGTAGTACTACAAAAAATCTAAAAGAGAGGATTTTTTAATTTATAAAATCCTCTCTTTTAGATTAAAACTTAAAAAATAAAATTAAACGTCTCTTACATAAATCCAGTTTCCTACCCATTCTTGGTTTGTTTCATTGTATAAGCGCTTGTAAATTTTACCATTTTTTTGCATATAATGCCATCTATATTGAATTTGCAGAGGTGATACAATCATATTTTGTAGAAGTAGAACTTGAGGGTTGGCATATGTATGCATGTTAATTTGTAAAGAAAATAAGTTTAAAGAGCAATAAAAAGTAACGAGTGTTAGTAATAATTTGTTTTTCATAATATTTTCCTTTTAATTCGAGTTGTTTCTAGTATAAATTGGCAGTGAAGAATCATAATATTTTAATGAGGTGACGGTTTCTAGGTATTCGCCATACAGGTAAATATCATACGTACCATCTTCATTTAAAATGGCATAGGCGTTTTCTTCTGTCAGAATAAAATCTTGTTCGTTCATAGTTGAGCTGTTATCGACAGGCAGCGGTTCCCATGTTACAAAGTAAGAGGACAAGAAAACGAAAATGCTGATCAAACGAAAAATTCCAGAAAAACGGCGAGGCTGTTTGGATGGATGTGCTAACAGCTGAAAGCGTTTTTCAAGACTTCCTTCTTTTATATTGCTAATCGAGAGTGTGCAGGAATCGAAGTAGTTTTTATTTGATACTGCATGTTGCTTCTTAATTTTTATCAAACATTCCATATAGGGAATGGCGTCCTCAAAGTTTTGTGTGAGAGAAGAATCCACATTGATTTCGAGAAGATTGTTGACTTGTCTTTTTAAAATATATTTCAACGGATTCCACCAATACACAATAAATAATAGTTGAAAGAAAAACTTATACAGCAGATCATGATGCAGAAAATGGGTCATTTCGTGTCGGAAAATAAAGTGCAAATCGTCATCGGAATAGTTATTTTCAGCAGGTAATAAAATGCGAGGATTATGTATGGAAAAAAGCATTGGACTTGAAAGCATCGGAATCTCATAGACAGGAAGCTGTTGGCTGATTCCATAGGAAATTTGTATGGACTGAAATGCTTTCATATAGTTTGGATGATACGACACGTTTTTTCCGGTTTGTACAACAATGCGATCAATTTGCCTATACTGACGCCAATAAAGGATGAGTTGAAAAAGAATTCCAATCAACCAAATAACAAGCAGAATATCCCATATGGATAGCCGAATTGAAAAGAAAGCAATGCGGTGCTGACAAATAAAAAAGGAAATTTGCTTGGCTAGTTCGTTCATTGGAAGGATTGCTGTAAAGTCAAAGTCAATCGGCACAACCAGACGTAAAATAGAAAGAAATGAAATGAATGCGATCGTTTTGTATCCGACATTCAGGATTCGTTTTGAACTGCTAAAGAAAATGCAGGAAAGAGAAAATAATACCGTGGATGTCAGAAAAGCCATTAAAATTGTGTAAAAAGATAGTTCAAACATTTTTTCGCCTCCATATATCTATTGTACTACATGAATTCTTAAAGTATTAAATGTTTTTTTAGCTGGCTTTTGAAGAACAATTATCATAACCCTCCTTTCTTAAAAAAATAGATTATATTTGTATAATAATATAAAATTATAAAAAAGTCAAAAGAATTATTGACAAAAAACGATATTTAAAATATAATATAGTTATCGCTAGAAGTTAGAAAAATTTTAAAAGTAGTTACTACTTCTTTACCAAAAGAAGTTAGTTCCTAAAAAATAAAAATGGAGGTAACAGTATGAAGTTAAAAAACATTTTAACAGCAGTAGTAGGAGCAAGCTTACTAACAGTGGGATCAGTAAATGCATGGGCATCATCTGGATCTGTATCAGTAGATGGAATGACGTGTTCGTATACGTTAAATTGTTCAACAGCAGCAGCTATCGCAACAACAAAGACAGTTCCAGCAAATAGCAGTTACATTGCAGTACATGTTCAGGCGTATTCAAAAAATAAGTCGAATCAAACATTAGTAACACAAGCTAGCAGTAGCAGTTATGCGGGAGAGATGGAAGTATCTGCAAAGGTAGTTAGCAGTACATATGGGTATCCATTTTATGATGCATTAAGTACCCATACTGTAAACGCTTGGAAAGGGCAATTACGTAAATAATTTTATAGAAAACAAACAGGGAACCGATAATAACGGTTCCTTTGTTTTTAAAATGATATTATGGCGATACAAGATTAAAAATGGAAAGTAGAGGCGATCTATTATTTTAAGTAGGCAACAAATAAAATATTTCATGGTGGTTGCTTTAAAAGTTGGATAGTAGATATCATGATGAACTTTAATTATTTTAAAGTTGCTGTTTCTTTTTTGAGTGTTATAGCCGTCAATAGCATTATAAAGTGTTTCAGGTTAAAAAAAGAAGCTTAAGATCAAAAAGTATTTGCGAGATTTTCAAAAAGTTTATTTAATATCGCCTGAGCAGATGTGTCGAAGGTGTTCATGACAACGCTTTAAGAACTAAAAGATTTAGAAAATTATAAGGAGAGATGGCATTGACTGAACACTTAAGTCATAAATGAGATTGTTTATATAAAGATAAGATTACGTGATTAAAGTCATACTTATTTGTGAACAACAAAGAAAACTACATATATAAAAGGTTATCTAGTAAGCTAAATAGTTTACCCTTTTCAATATGGTTTGTAGTATTGAGATCCATATAAGAAGAATTATAAGAAAAAAATTCAGGCAGTCATTTTATAATATTTTGTGCTTGAGTGAAGTGAAAGGAATATATATAAAAGATGAAAAAAAAATTAAAAAAGAGAAAAATTTTACTCACAATGTTAGCAAATCTAGGGATAATGACATGCATAATACAAATTCCAAGCGAAATAAATGCTCAGGAAGCAACAATCTTTGAGGAAGAAGATTATACCTTGCAGTTGGAAAACTATCAAAAAGAACTGGATATAGATATAAACGAAATTTCATATAATTCAGAAACCGACTGGGATTGGTCATATTATGGTGGAAATCATATTTCAAAAATTGCAAAAGGCGACAATGGATATTATATTCGCCTTGGCGAGTATATTTATTTTTGTAGCTTTGAACGTGAAAAGTTGATACCACTTTGTGTTCGTCCAGATTGCTTGCACGGTAAGGAAAAATCGAGCGAGAAGAAGGAATTGTGCATGGCTTATGTTGGAGTTGGAAATATTACTATGTTCAGCGGAATTCAAGAAAATGAGGATACATTATATGCGAATTTTGCGATACAAGGTATAGGAGAAGATGGCAAGACATATGCAGGAGATGATTTATATTCAGTCAAAAAAGATGGTAGCAGTCGCGAAAAAATGAATTTAAAAATGGAAAATGCGTCTCGCTTTTGCATTCAGCGAGGAAATGTATATTATGTTACGCATGTAACAGATCCTGCAAAATTAACAGAGACAGAAGGAGTGTATCGGGTGCCACTAGATGGAGGAGATCCAGTCCCGATTGCAGAGGTACAGGGCAATGCGATTTTCGAGATCTATCCATATGGCGATTTTGTATATGGTTGGTGTGGTATGGAGAATGTGACGTATTTGTTTGTCTATGATTCCAAGACAGAAAAAACGACAGCAAGACGCTTTAAGCAAGAAAATATTCTCTTTTTTATACCGTGGGAAGAGGGTTTTATTGGAATGGACAATGGAAAGCTATTTCAGATCAGCTTGGATTTAAAGCAGGTAGAACAGATTGGGACACTGCTGTCGGGTAATAAGAATAAATTTGGAATATCGGATCACGATGAATTTTGGTTGTATAGCTTTCTGTCCACAGACGCTGACTATTTTTATTTTCAGGGAAGTGTAACGACACAGGAAGAAATAAAAGAGTTTGTAGCCATTTACGAGAAAGAAAATCTGGAACTGCAACAGATTATTTTTGTTGATGGAATGCCCGATTCCCAGTGCATTGGAGTTGATGAGAACCAGATTTTCTTTACTGGAAGAGCAGAGGATGGCGATGCTGTATTTTGGCTGGAAAAGGAAACTATGCTAGAGAAAGATGCACAGTTTCATGTTTTACAGCCATAACAGAATCAATATAACAGAATCAACGCAGCTTCTTTTTGGCAGTTTCCAGAATTTCTTCTAAACGCTCAATTTCTGCTTGGGAACTCAGTGGATTTTTAAGCTCGGATTCCACAAGGGGAGCGAGAAGATAGCTGTCTGCAAAAAGCTGTCGAAAGGACTGGTACTCCTCCAAGAACATGCCACTCAGGACATTTTTTGAATTATCGGCAATGCGAAATGCTCTAGCGAAGGACTTTTTGCGAAAAACAATGGAGTCGACCTCAACGAGTCCCAAATCAGAGAGCTTATGAATGATTGGTTGAACGATATTGGTGGTGTATGCGCTGTTTGTTGCAACAATATCGGAGATCGTCATTGGATTTTCGGCATGAGCGAGAATTGAGAGAATCTCAATTTCTCTTTTGGACAAATTTTTTGATGCTGCCATAGAGAACTCCTTTTCGGGTATAGATTTTATTTAAAATTATTTGAAATCAAAAAAATCAAAGTGTAATTTTTTCTAATCTCTTTATATCATAATACAAAACTGTCAAAAGGTCAAAACCTTTCTTTCACTCAGAATGAGGTTTTGACCTTTCTTGCTTTTTGCCTTAAAGAAAAGTTAATAACTGAAATTACATTTTAAATTTATCGTAAGAATTGAACACTTTTCAATATTGTCAGAAAGTGATATACTGTATTTGATTAAAAAAAAGAACAACAAACCGCATTGCGGGAAGGGATGGAAAGTATGAGAAAAAGAACCGTTTTAATCGGTCTTGTTTTAATTGCTGCTGCAGGCGGCGGCTTGTATTATTATAAAAATTATTATAATCAGGAAAAATTGGCATCTGCAGAGTCAGCAGAAGGATCTGTTTATATGAGCAAGGTATCTGATATTATGGATCAGGGCGCACTTGGCATAAAGACGCGCCTTGTCGGTGTTGTAGATCCGCAGGAGTCAAAGGATATAAAGCTTGATTCCGATAAGCAGCTCAAGGAGACTTTTGTAGAAGTTGGCGATGAAGTGAAAAAGGGTGATCCTCTGTTTTCCTATGATGTTGAGGCAATGAAGCAAAAGATTCTGGAGGCTGATCTGGAATTAGAGGAGATGAATAATACACTCCAGACGATGAACCAACAGTTAAATGAGCTGAATGTGCAGGCATCTAAGGCAAAGGAGTCTGAGAAGCAGGCGTATAATCTTCAGATTCTTTCAGCACAAAATTCAATTCATAAGCAGGAATATAATATTAGTGTCAAGCAACTAGAGCGTGCACAGCTGGAGAAAAACGTTGATAATGCAGTTGTCTATTCAGATATTGACGGTATTATAAAGAGTATCAATTCTGATTCATCAGGCAGCGGTGATTCATATAATTATGGTTCTTCTGGTTCAAATGCCTTTATGACAATTCTGGCTACTGGTGATTATAGAATTAAGGGAACATGCAATGAAATGAATATTTACAGCTTATATGTGGGTGAGCAGATGGTAATTCGTCCAAGAGCTGATGAGGATAAAATATATACTGGTGTTGTAAGCAAAATAGAGACAGAGCCGGCAACAGATAATAATAATAATAACGGTTATTCTGATTCCTCAGCAGAGAGCAGCAAGTATCACTTCTATGTGACTGTCAATGAGGCAATGGATCTGATGCTTGGACAGCATGTAATCATGGAGGAGGATACCGGAGAAACAGAGGAAAAGACAGGTCTTTGGATTCCAAACTACTATGTAGTATCAGATGATGAGACGAATACTTACTATGTGTGGAGCTGTGATGACAATCAAAAGGTCTGCAAGAAAGAGATAAGTGTTGGAGAGATTGATGAGGAAATGCTTGAGTACCAGATTCTTGATGGACTGACAGAGAATGACTATATTGCTTTTCCAGATGAGCTGACACAGGAAGGTATGGAGGCTATTTTGCCGGACAGCATGGAGAATGGTGAAAATCAGGGCGATGCAGGAAATGCCGGTGCGATGAATGTGATGGAGTAAGGGGGCAGGCAGTATGCTGTTAGAGCTAAAAGATATAAATAAAAGTTATTTTCAGGGAAAGCAGGAAATGCCCGTCTTAAAAAATGTCAATTTTAGTGTAGAGGAAGGCGAGTATGTGGCAATCATGGGACCGTCAGGTTCCGGAAAATCAACATTAATGAATATTATCGGATGCCTGGATAAGCCAACTTCAGGAAGCTTTTACCTGGATGGAAAGGACATTTTAAAATATAAAGACAATGCACTTTCAACTGTGCGTTTAAATACGATTGGATTTGTATTTCAGAGTTTCTTTTTGATGATGAAGCAGACGGCACTTGAAAATGTGTGTCTTCCGCTGACATATGCAGGAATACCAAAGCGAAAGCGAAAGGAGATTGCCGCGCAGGCGCTAAAGCGTGTCGGACTAGAAGATCGTATGAATTATAAACCGACACAGCTGTCAGGTGGACAGTGTCAGCGAGTAGCTATTGCAAGAGCCATTTCCAATCATCCCAAAATTTTGCTTGCGGATGAACCGACTGGTGCGCTTGATTCCAAGTCTGGTGCACAGATTATGGAGCTTTTTCAGAGTCTTCACGAGGAAGGTGTAACAATTATTATGATTACACATGATTCAGAAATTGCATCACATGCGCAGCGTGTCATTCACATCCGCGATGGACAGATTGCAGAACAATAATAAGATGATACTAGGGTCAAAAGCTCCAAAAGCCGTTCGTGCTTGCACGATAAGGCTTT